>JAEEGK010013129.1_pt1 | contig 18709 bp, 7 predicted proteins | sample 8958771 | NCBI WGS metagenome assembly JAEEGK01 (sample SAMN16246547, study PRJNA631951) | gut metagenome | biome: gut microbiome; feature: rumen; material: SC-attached | host: Bos | place: Iran: Karaj | collected 2018-10
TTTTAATTCACTATTATCTTGTTGTTTTAATTCATTTAATTTTTCTTCAATTTCTTGATTTTCTTTTTGCATTCTTAATAATTCTTCATCACGATTTACTTGTTTAATATCATTTACTTTTTGTTTAAATTGTTCTAATTCTTCAAAAATTTTTTCAGAATTTTTTGGAATTTTATTTGTTTGTTTTAAATCTTTAAAATATTGTTCATCTAATTTTCTTGTTATTTGATCTATTTTAAATTTATGGGGTAAAACTCCTTCAGGTGGTTTTTTTGTTTTTATCTTTTTAGGAACTGAAGATGCTTTTGGAGCTTCATTTTCCATTTGATCTTGGATAAATTTAGAATCTAATAAAAATTGTTTTGTTAATTTTGATTCTACTCCATTTAAATCATCTTCTAACATTTTTTCATGTATTTTTTGTAGTTTTTCTCTATCTTCATTACCTATTTCTTCCGGATTTTGATCTTCTATTTCTTTTATGTTTTCATTTGAATTTTCTAAATTTTCTTCTTTGTTGTCTTCTTCCATTTCTTTTATATTTTTTTATTTGTTTTTTTGTTTGTTTTTAAATAATGTTAAAATAATTTTTAAATTTGGAAAGGTTTGATTTTTTTTCTGTTTTTAAAAATTAATTTTTATTTTTATATCATCAAAATAAATAAGAAATTTATTTAAATTTAAAATATTGTTGATATATAATTTATTATTATTATCAAAAATGTTATCAAATATCTTTTGAATTTATTTTAAAAATTGATTAAATAAAATATTATACTTTAAAATTTGAATAACATTATTATTATTTGAAAGTATTATTGATACAATCATTTTATTGTGTTTTTTTTATTTTCATTCATCTTTCTAAATAATTATAATTCAAATTATTAATTTTAATTTGTTATTTTTTTTATATTTTCTTCAAAAGAACAAAAGATTTATAGTTTTTTAATTCATTTATCTTATCAGTTGATATTTGAAAAAATAAATCTTTTAAAGATAATTTTAAAGACCTAAAAAGATTATAAAAAGGTTAATTAATAATGGAATATAATTATTTAATTTATTTATTAATACCTTTAAATGATATTATAAAAAAATGGAAATAGAATCAAATATAAATGATAAAATAACAATTAATAATGATGAATATATAACATAGTAAAAATAAATAATAAAAAATTTAGTGAATCAAATTTAACTTTTCCATCTTCAAAAATTGCAACAATAATAGCAAATACATTAAATGTTGATGCAGAATATATTGATGAAATTAAAAGAGAAATTAAAACAGATGATTGTAGACTTATCCTGTAAAAAAATATTTTAATGTTTTTAATAGAAATTATACATTTCAAGCAAAATTCACAAAAAGTTTTAAAAAATCTATAAAAGCCTTATATGAAAATATGGATCTTGTTGTTCAAACAATAAAAGATTTTTCACCAGAATAATCATTTTCGATTATATTACTACATTTTATATTATTTAAATCATTAAAAACAATTAATATTAAAAGTTTTTTAACTTTATTTTTTTTTATTAGTTATTTTCTTTTTTAATATATTTAATTCTTTTTTAACACTTTCACTTTCCTTTGTTTTTTCTGCAATTCTCTTAGAATAAGATATTTTAATATTAAAAATCTTTTTAAAATTAGCAATTTTATTTTCATCTTTATCCATTAAATAAATAGAATTTTTATCTATAAATGAATAATCAACATTCATTTTTATAGTTAATTCTTTAATTTCATCAATATTAAATGGATAATCAATATTTATAATTTCAGTATAATAATTTAATGCATTTTTAATATCAGTTAATTCATCTTTATTATTTGAATATATAATCATTTTAAAATCATTTTCATTTTGTTCACTTTGGAAAATTGAATATTCAATATTTGAAATTTCTCTAATTTTTTGTTCTAAAAAATCTTTAAAATGCTGATTATAAATTAAAATTTCCTTAAAGTTTTTCTTTGATATTTTTGTCATTTCTTTTATATTGTTTGATTCTGTCTCAATTTCTCTTTCAAACTTATCAATTTGTTCTTTTTCATCTTTTTTAATTTGTAATAATTCATTTATAAATAAGCAATAATTTTTTTCAGAAATTAAAAATATTTCTTTATTTTCTTCTGAATATAAATAACATAAATCTTTTTTTTCTTTTAAAACTTCATCAATCACATTTTTTGATATATCATTTATAACTTTTAAAGAAAATATCTTTTCTTTATTTATATCAGTTAATTTTCTCATATTATTTAAATCATCAATAACATAAATTGAATTATTATGTTCGACAAAAACAATATTATTTTCTTTATCAAAGGAAACAATTTTTCCTTTTGCCCAAATAATTTTATTTGTTTCTATAAAATTTTCTTCATATCCTTCAATAAATAATTTTTGATTATTTGGGTTTATTTTAATAATATAGATTACTTTTATTTTAAATTCAATATAATTTCCAATAGAAATTCCTTCATTTGAGTTTAACTTATTTTCTTCTTTGTGAATATTTAATATATTACTTTTATCAAAAAAATAAAAATCATGATTCTGTAAAAAATTATTTTCCCTTAATAATTCAATTAATTCATTAATTGGAATATGAACCCACCCATTGATTTCATTCGAATAAAATTCTAAAGAAGACATTTTAAACTTACTTAAATAAAATTAAAAATAATGAAATATTTAAAAAATAATAATTAAAAATATAATATAATTTTTTTTTTATTAAAAATAAATAATCAAAAATAAAACAAACAGAAAATTAAATGAAATCAATATAATTCAGATATTTATTTTTCATATAGGTCTTTTCTATATGGAATTTTATTGTTTCGAATTATATTTTTTTCATTATTTCAAAAAAACCATTATTGGTTTAAAACTAAAAATTATTCAAAAATTTTCTCAACAACAATATATATAAAAAGATTTTTGAATTTTAAAAGTTGTTTAATGATTATTAAAGGGATTTGAAAAATCATAAATATCTTCGATTTGTGTTTATTTCCTTTATTAAAAATTATATGCTTAATTTCATTATAATGGAAAAAAATTCTATCATAAATAATAATAAATTGGTTAAAATATATTATTTTTATTTTCTTGAAGATAATTAGAGCAAAAATCAATTTTTTAATTCCTTTCATTATGTTAATTTCTATTTTTTAATTATATTGTAAAGAAATACAGAGAAGATATTAAAAATCAAAAAGAAGAAGATTATAAGTTAAAATTAAAATCATTAAAATTAATTTAATGATAATAAATTGTTTCCTTATTCTTTTTAATTCTAAAAAATTCAAGTAAACCAAAAATATTTAGTTAATTGAGTGATAAGGAAAAAAATATCAAAAAGTTTATACAGAATTGTATGCAAGAAGAGTTTACTTTTCTTTTGGTTGTTATTGTGACAATAAAATAATAAAATAATAATATAATTTCTATATCAATAATTATTTATTTTTTTTTAATTTTTCATGTTTTCCTTTGTTCAAGATTAAGTCAAAGGAAAAATAAAAGAAAAAGATGGTTTTAAGTTTTAATTTAGGAATTGTTTCCTTTACCTTAGGAGATATTAGTATTCAACTATTACTTTCTTTTAAATTACTTTTATTTAAAATCAAATTTTAAAATAAAATATTTGAAATAATATTTAGTCAAGATATTTTTTTTATGTTTTTTAATATATTTTATTCAACTATTTTTCTGGTGCCAAAAAGTCATAAGGTAACTTCTTACATTAATGGTTTTTTTATTCATCCTTTAATTTTTTTTCATTCCCGAAATCAGAAAAATATTTTTCAATTACTTTCAATATAAATTTATAGTGAAATTCGTCATTTTCTTTCTTCATTATTTTCTATGATTCTCGAACATTAATTATCTGCTTTATTTGTTTTTCAAAAGTAATTATTATAATAATCAAAATTTTATAAAAGGAAAAAAGAATAAGTATTTAAAAATAAATAAATAATTAAAGGAAAGTATACTAATAAAAATTTAATTTAAAATAATTAAAGAATTATATATAATTTTATAAATCTATATCTTTTAACAAATTGATATACACATTTAAAATACAGAATTTTTTAGTTAGTTATTTTTTAATGAAGTATCTTTTTCTTTATTATTATTAATTATATTTTTTGAGGTGATATTTGAAAAATGAATTAAATTATCTAGATTTTGAATTCTATTACTAATTTTTTCTTTTTTATTAACACTACTCTTTAAACTATCTCCATTATTATTATTATTAATAACTGATTTAAATTTTGTTTCAATTGAGCATTCAAATATTTCATTTTCAACTTCAACTTCTTCTTTCTCTATTTCTTTTTTTTTTTCTTCTTCTTTTTCATCTTCTAATTTAACGACACTAGCGTCAAAATTTTCATTTCTTTTCTATATTATTATATATTGTTTATTACTTATTAGCTACACATACTCCCATATTTATTTAAAATAATGATTATAATTATTGCATTTATTTTTCATAAAAATAAAATGACTAATATGTATAAAATTATAAGTAAATCTTTCAATTTATATTTAAATTAGAAAAAAATCCTTTTTAATAAAAAATAATTCTACAATATTTTAAAAATGAAAAGGGAATGTTTAATGAATATTTTTAAAACAAAACAAAAATTTGAATATTTTCATTATTTTCAAAAAAAAATTAAAAACCACCATAAAATCCAAAAAAAAAAATAATATAAAAAAATGACATATTACAAAGGAGGTTATCAATCAAATTATAATCAATTAACAAATTCATACTATGGAAATCCAAATCCATCCAACATATATCAATCTCAATTTTCTTCGAATCAAAATTACAATACAAATAATAATCAAAATACAAATGTTTATTACAATTCAATGGATTATGATTCTAATACAGGATATATGGCTATTAAATGGAGAGATGTTATGAAAATAGATTTAGATGCATTGAACTCTTCTTTAGCTCCAGTTTCAAATTACCTTAATAATATTATGTATTCAAATATTTCAGAAAATGAAATTGGTTCTGTTCCTGAAGGAAATATTGTAAAATTAATTAAAATTTATCAAAATGTTATTCGTCACTATATGATAAACAATAATCAATTAGAAAACGATATTCAACAATTACAAGATGAAAATTCAAGATTAATTAATGAAAATGAAAGTAAAGAAGCTACTTTACAAGGAAATAAAGATTTAATAACAAAATTAAAAAAACAAAAACAAAATGATGATAGAGTTTTATTAACTTATAAAAATGTTATACAAAATATGGGAAAAATAAAAAGAACAGATATAAATGTTTCAGTTAATAATAGTAATTATATAAGAAATAGAAATGAAAATATAGGAAATTATGATTGTCAATATTGTCCTGGAATTAGATTTGAAACTCAAAATGAATATATTAATCATATGAGAATTCATGATGCAAATTATCAAAAACAAAGTATGAGAGATGGTAAATTAGAAAATAAAATTGATGAATTAAAAGATGAATTCAGTAAATATATTCAAAATTTACAATCTGGAAATAAAGATAACTTTAATAATCAAAATAAAATTGATTATGATAGATTCCAAAATCAAATTGATAGATTAGGAGATAAATTTGAAAAAACTATAAGTGAATTATCAGCTTTATATAAAGAAAATATTAATAAAAATAATCAAAATCCTATAATTATTCCTCAAAATGCTCCTGAAAAAATAATATATCAAAAAGATAATAGTAATAATGAATTGATTCAAAAATCAATTGAAGAAAACAACAAAAAAATGGATTTAATTCTCGAAGAAAGAGATAAAGAAAGAAAAAAATATATGGAATTATTAAAAGATTATGAAGAAAAATTAAATCAATTAGAAAATCAAAAATCAAATCAAAGCCAAAATATAAGATATGAAAAAAATATAACAATAAACCAAGCCATTGAGGATAAAGCGGACAAAGAACCAGAAAAAATTTATCGAAAAAGAAAGGAGAATGTAGATATTATTCCATCAAAAACTACATTTAAAGCTGGAGCTTTGGAAAGTGATAATGAAGAGGAAAATCTAAGAGGCAATGATAAGAAGATCATAATAAATAATATGAAGGAAACATCAAATTTAATGGTAGATTTGACTGAAATATCAAAAAAAAGAAACGAAAATATCCAAGAAAGAAGAATAGAGACAAATAAAAATCCTCAAAAAGAAAAACCAATTGAAATTAAAAAAGGAAGGACTAATTTAGATATAATTGAAGAACAAAAAAGTGATGTTCCAAAAAATGAAAAATTAAGAGGAAAAGGAAATAAACGAATTATTACAGAAATTACTACTTTAAATGAGTTCTATCAAAATTATAGAAAGAGAGAAAAAGAAATATTTAGGAATCCAAATGAAGAAAATTATTTAGATGAAATTATTGGGGATAATTATCAAGAAAATAAAAACAATTTGAATAAAAAGTATAATGAATATTTGGATAAAACAATATCTAAAATTCTACAAAATAATAACATTAATTCTAGTGATATTGATGAGGAACTTAAAAATAAAAATATAAATCAATTACAAGATTTAATTAAAAATAGTCAAATTGTTTCTAATGATAAAATTACACAAGAATATTTTAAAAGTATTTCAAAATATATAGCTTTAGAAGATTTGAATAATGATATAAATACATTTACAAATATTAAGAACTCAAGTAAAAAAATGGTGTATGAAGAAGACCTTAATCCATCATTAAAAGACATCCCTTTAATTGAATCTGTTGTTAAAAAACAAGATGATTATAATCAAGATCTTTAATTTTATAATTTTTTTTAAATTTAAAACAAATTTAAAATATAAAATGATTTTAATTAAAAGAAATTAAACATATTATGAATAATTATTTCTTTATTTAAAAAAGAAATACAAAAATGAATCAAAAGAAAATTGAAAAAGCTATTATGAATGAAAAAAAAGGAAAATAATTTATTTTAAATTAAATTAAATGGTAATAAAAAAAAGAATGGAAAAAAAAAATTATAAATTTAAAAATAAAAAGACATCAGCAATGAAATTTAGTAAAAACCTCTTTGTAATAAAAGTTCATCATAATAATCACAATAACATCGAAAATTGGAGACATCTTAATTTACCACAAAAATGATGAAGTTAATGATGGTAGTGAAAGTAAAAATGCAAAATAAAGTAATAATAAGAAATCTAAAAACAAAAATGATTTTTCCCAATTATATTTTATAAATTATATAGTTAAGGTATTTGATGAAAATTATTTTACCAGATGATTCACTTTGAATTTGTTTATAAAATTGTTTATATAATATACGGAATTTAAAAGAAAAGAAAATTTAGAAGATGAAAAGTAGTTAAAATAATATTTTTATAAAAAAAATGTTTTGGATAATATTTAATAATAATTTTGGATGAAGTTCATTTATAAATTATAATTTGTTTTAAGAAGGTTTTATCATTTATTTATTTATTAATTTAAAAATTATTTAATTATAATAAATAAAATTCAAAATATATATCTAAAAATGGAAAAAACTTTTATTGATAATACAATAATCACTTTAACTAATCAAAATTCTAGTAATGAAGAAATTGAGAAAATTTTAAATGAATTAATTAATATTTTTAACAAAAATAGAATTTATATTTCATTGTTTTCAAAAAATATAAAAGAAAAAAAACTAAATTTATATCTTGTTTTGATTGAAATATTTATGAAAAAATGTATGAAGGAGGAAAAACTACAAAATCTACTTTTTCAATTAATAAATATTTTAGTGAATAATTATGAATGTAAATTTGAAACTTATAATTATATTTTTCAGAATTTATCAAAAATTTATTTTGATAATTCCCTTTTTGATGAAATGGTTATAATAAATTATTTAAAAATATTGGAACATTTATATCAATATGAAAAGGAAACAAAAGAACCCACAAATTATTTTTTTTTTCATAAAAATTGTGTTTTTGAATATCAATTTAAAGAAAATGAAAAAATTGATTTAAATGAAATGTCTCTTTATATTACATTACATATAAAACTTTTGGAACCAGAATCAGAAAAAACAACAAAATTATTTTCAATTTCATCTTCCAAAGAAAGTAAATTTTCATATTCTTTGATATTAAATTCACAATATATAAATTTATTCAATGAAGATGAAAATAAAATAATCAAAACAATTAAGAATGAAGAAAATATTCAATTTCCCTTTAATACTCAATTAATTTTATCTTTTGTTATAAATCGCAAAGAAATAAAATTTATGTTACAAGGAAATGAAAAAGAATATACTTATAATACAAAGGATAAAAATGAAATAGATAATTTAACTTTTTTTACAAATTGTACAGGAGAATGTTATTCATTACTTTTAGCTACAGTCATTCAAAATATTTCTTTAATAAATTTTTTTAATGATATAATTCAATATACTAAAATTTGTGTTGATCCTAAATATTTGAATTATCTTTTACAATTCTATAAAATTCAAAATATTTTATGTTATTTTACTCCTTATGTTAATGTTCTTCAAGATAATTCTTTTGAAGATGTTGTTTATTCTAATAAAATGATTATGAAAGGAGATGATTGTGGAATTCATAAATTTTTTAATAATTCTAGAAATGTTTCTTCTGTTGGAGGAATAAAAAATATTTTACCTTTAATTGAAATTATTAATTATAATTTAAAAAAATTTTCTCTTGATAATATTATTATTATTTTAAATGATTTTTTGAGTATTTTTAAAAATTTATGTAATGATAATGATTTAAATATCAAAGATTTTGAAGAAAATCATTTTATTGAAATTTTAAGTTTGCTTTTAGAAAATCTTCCAAATGAAGTTTTTACTTTAAATTTAATGAAACAATTTAATGAATTTTTAAAATTATTTATGTCTAAAAATATTCAAAAAATATTTTTAAATTACATTCTTTTAAACGAAAAATTATATTTTAAATTTAATTTAGAAAGTCAACAATTTATTATGGATGAATTAATAAATAATTCCCAAATAATTATTCCTATAGGTAAAATATGTCTTTTATTAAAATATTTTGATGAAAAAATAAATAATGAATTCTGTTGTGAAGAGCATTGTAAATGTTTTATTAAAAATGATAATTTTTCTGATGAAATAATGACATTATCATATTCAGAAGTTACAAGTAGAATATTTAATTTAATGAAATCAATAATAACTCGAAGTGATACTTTTTCTTTAGATAATTTTTCATTTCTATTTAAATTACTCACTTTGAAAATTTCTCCTTGTTTAACAAAAAATATCATTAAAATATTTATAGACTTTTTTATTACAAATTCTGAAAGCTTGAATCCAAAAAATGTAGCAAAATACTTGTTTATAAATTGTAAATTTTGGGATATTATAATTAAATTATTAAAAACATCTTTATATGATGTTAAAGTTGATATTTTAAAATTACTTTTAGTTATTCCTAAAGGAGATAGAAATGAAAATCTAAGTTCTTTTCTTCCTCAAATTTTAATAGAAAATTTATTTAATCCAGAACAATTTTTTGATGAAAATAATCAATCAATTCTTAATAAAGAATATATTGATACTAATTTTAATAATTTATATTTATCACTTCTGTCTTTATTTATTGGAAAAGAAATAGTAAATGAAAATGACATTGATCAAAATGTCAAAATTCAAAATCCTTTATTAATTGAACCCTTAGTTCACTCAATTTCTTTAATTGATAATAATGAATTTTATTTAAAATTTTATCAACATTTATCAATTTTGTTTGAAAATAACTATACAAATTGTTCTTTAATTTTCAATAATCTAAAATTAATAGAATTTCTCCTTAATGTTTGCTATAAATTTTATAAAAATGAAGATAAAAAAGATTTATTTGAAAAATATCATAAAATATTTTTGTGTATACTTTGTAATTCTGTAAAAGATCTTAAAAACAAATCATTACCATCAAGTATATTAAATCATGCATTAGTTTGGTCAAAAAAAATAGAAAAAAAAGACTATATAAAAGAATTTATTACAAATTTATTTGAATCATTTTATGATTTTTTAGAAAATGAATCAAAAAGTTCTTCTATTTATAAAGTAAATTCATATTTAAATATATTAACTTTATTTTCCATTTTTTTAGAATTTTCTACAATTTATAATTTAAATGATACTGATTCAATTGAAGATTATTCTTGTTATTTAAAAGGAATTGTTAAAGTTGATAATAAATGGGAAGAATTTAAACTTTTAGTAAAAATATATAATTTTGTTAAAGGCGATTTTAATTTATCATTTCTTGATAAATTATGTAAAAATGAAACTGTTCAAACTTTAGCAGAGAAACATAATAATGTAATAAATACTTTAATTTTTAATATTGCCTATAAAAATTTAAAAATTAATGAATTAAGAAATTTATCCTTTGTTCAATTACCAAATATACAATTTAATCGTGTAATCCTAATTTTTATTTATCTTGTTATTAATATTTGTGATACAGTAGAAGAAAAAATCAAATGGATTGAAGAATTACAAACTTTTGTTTTATTTTATGTAATTTTTTCATGTAATTTATATAATGAACAGAATACTGAAAATTTATATAAAAATGTGCAAGATTCTACAATAAATATTTTATATTTTTCCTTTTCTTTTTTGAATGATTTATATAACAGTGAAAATCTTGATGCTCAAATAAAAAATAAAATCGAAGAATTTAATTCAGTTATAATTTCTCTAATTTTAACTATAAGAGAAAAATATATTCAAACAAAAGAAACAACAAATCAAAAAGGATTTTTTGGAAAACTATTTAAAAAAGGAATAAGGGAAGATTTAGATAATTGTGCTGTTAATCTTTTTTTAAGTAAATATACTAACTTAATAAATTTAAACCTTAAAAAGTATGAAAATGAAAACTTTAAAATTTTTGGTAATATTCTTAATAATGATGAAGAACCTTTTAAAATAATGATTTTAATGAATCAAACATTAAAAAACATGTCAAATAAATTTTTTGAAATTAATGTTATAAAAAATAAAATTAATAACATTAAAAATGTTTTCAAAGTTAATTTTGGTGAAATTCAAGCTAAAAAAGATATTAAATTAAACGAAATAGCATTAAAAAATTTAAAAGATATAATAATAATTTATCAAGGTTTATTATCAAGATTTTCAAATACTTCTTTTTTAATAATTAATAAGAAAAAAAAATATTATAGAAAAATAAAAAAAGAAATTTTTTCTTGGAAAGGAATGTGGAGTTGCTCAGAAGATTTATATAATAATAAATTCAAATTTAAAATATTAAATCATTATACAAAATCTTTATCAAGGCCAATAATTTACCCAATTTTAGACATTAATTATTATGAACCTAAATTTAAAAAATATGATGTTAATAATTTATTTAGAGAAAAATTAGACTGTCATAATATTGAGCTTAACATTGAAAATATTTTTAAAATTGAAGGAAAAGAGGAAGTTCATTCAGATGAAAAAAAAAAAACTAATTATATAAATTTTATTTATAATAAAAATATTACAGATTTAAATGAACAATATATCAATTTCTCATTAAATAACTCTGATTTTTTGAAAGAAGAAATTTCATTCATCAATTATTATGATTCTTTAAGAACATTATCTCCAATTGAAGCTCCATTAAGAAAAAATGAAAATATATATAAAGTATCTTTAATAAAAGAGCAATATCACATTAAAGGGTTTTTGTTTGTTAATAAAAGTGATATATTATTTAAATATTATGATTATAATATAGAAGATAATAATTTAATATTTGATAAAAATAATAAACTATGTTATGGAGAAACTTTTAGAAATGAAAGAAATGATAAAAATTTAATATCTATAAAAATCACATATGAAGATATAAAAATGATTTTAAGAAAAAGATATATGCAAAGAGAAACAGGATTAGAAATTTTTAATAAAAGATATCAAGAAAGATATTTTATATTTTTAACAAAAGAAGACAGAGATAAATGTTTAAACGATATTCAAGTTCATTTTGAATGTTTAGAAATAAAATTAGATACAAATCAAAATATAGATGAATATAAAAATGTGGTAGGATATTTCTCAGGAAGAAAATTAATTTTTTCAAAAGGAAAAACATTTTCTGATTTAATTAAATTATGGAGTTCTTTTAAGATGTCAAATTTTAAATTTTTAATGTGGTTAAATTTATATTCTAATAGATCGTATTCTGATTTAATTCAATATCCAATTTTTCCATGGATAATATCAAAATATGATGATGAAAATTTATCTATTGAAAAAAGTTTAAGAGACTTTAGTTTACCAATGGGAATGATGACATTTGATGAAAAAGGAAAAGAAAGAAAACAAAATTATATTTTCTTTTACAATGATATGAAAGAAAAATATGATAAAATGAAAAATATAAATAACAAAGAAAATAAAACAAATGAATTAGAAATTCCTTATTTTTATGGAACTCATATGAATAATAAAGTATATGTTTCTCATTATCTAACTAGGATTTTTCCTTATACAAATTTAGCCATTGAAATACAAGGTAATAATTTTGATGCTTCAGACAGATTATTTTTATCAGTTGAAAGAGCTTTTCAAATGGCTTCTTCAAATAAAAGTGATATAAGAGAAATTATACCAGAATTTTTTATATTGCCGGAAATGTTTATTAATATTAATAATTTAAATTTAGGTAAATTAGTAAATGGAGATTTAGTAAATGATGTAGATATGCCAAAATGGGGTTTAGATCCATACAAATTTGTATATAAACATAGAAAAATTTTAGAAAGTAATATGGTAAGTTATAAAATTAATGAATGGATAAATTTAATTTTTGGTTATCAATCAAGAGGTGAATATGCAATTAAAAAATGTAATGTTTTTATTCCTGATTCTTATGAAGTTGATATTGAAAAAGAAAATGATGAAAATAGGGAATTTAAATTAAAATTATGTGATTTTGGTTTAATGCCAAAACAATTATTTACAAGTGAAATAGGAATTAAACAAAAATTAAATGAATTTAAATTAGTTTTTGATCAAGAATCTATGATTACAAGATATGAATCTTGTTCAATTGAAAATTTTGAAGATAATAAAAAACTTTATTCTTTTAAAATTTGTGAAGAAGAAAGTAGAATTATTATTGTTGATTATAATAATGATGTAAATGTTTTTAAATTAAATGTTGATAATATGGAATATAAACCTAAACATAAAATTTTAGTTTTTGATAATAATGAAAATGAAGCAAAAAAATTTATTGATAAATTGAATTTATTTAAATCAAAAACAATACCAGAACAAAATATAAATAATAATTATAATAGAGATTTTAATTTAGTTGGTAAACTTAAAAACAATGAAAATACTAATTATCCAATTATTTACTTTAGAAATCCAAATAGATATAATTTTATTACAATAATTCAAGGAGGATTTTATTTCCCAAAATTATTAATTTCTACTGTTGATATTTATAGTTATAATACAAATTATAAAGAAGAAAATGATTTTGTTAAAGTTTATGATTCATTATATTTTGCAAATTTACCTTATCCAATAACTGCATTATGCTTGTTAATTGATGAAAAAGAATTAAAGAAAATTTCAGAAAAAGAAGAAAATGATGATTATGAAATCGAATTGTTATGTGGAAATACAAAAGGTAATCTTTTCATAGTAAAATTACCAGATATAACCATAAGAAAGAAAGCAGAAATAAAAAAAATATTTTGTAATAATAATGATATAATAACTTCAGTATATTATTCATCAGAATTATCAATTTTTGCTTCCTCATCAAAAGATGGTTATTTAAATTTATATACATTTCCTAAATATAAATTATTTAGATCAATATATATTAACCCAAAAGAATTTTCTTGTGATGAAATATTTATAGTTGATTCTCCATTACCTTCAATAATTATTTATAGTAAAATAAATGATAATTTGTTATCATATAGTATAAATGGAACTTTTTTAAGTAAAATAGCAGAAAATGGAATTAAAAGTCCAAAAATAGTTAAAGATAGTAATTTCAATGAATATTTATGTTATATTTACACTCCCGCCAACAGCATTAGAACTTTAACACTTCCATATTTTGATTTAAAAAGAGATATTCCAATGTCTTTAAATAATATTGAGTCCATAGATGTGAGTTATGATTCTAAATATTGTTTTATTGGAAATGATAAAGCTTCTCAAATTATTTATTTAAAAAATAAAATTTAAATTAATATGAAAAAAAATTTATAAAAATAAAGGTAATTTTATTTAAAAAAATAATTAAATTATATTATATTACATTAATTAAGATATATTTTTTTACTTATAAAAATGTCTAATCAAAATGAAGATAACATTGTTCTTCTTTTTTTTGATAATTTTGAATATCCTAAAGTACAATATAATATAGAAGAAATATTCTTTAATAAAGCGATAGTCCTTCAACAAATAAGAATTCTAAAACAAGATTCAAATCCACATACCAAATTAAAATCAATGCAAAGTATAACCCAGAAAGATATCATTTATAACTTTGAAATTTTTGGTAGAAATTTAAAGAAGATAAATGATAAATTTGAAGTGTTATTTCCTTGTAATAATATAAATACAGATAATGGTGAAAGTGATTGTATTTTTCCTTTTTTGAATGAGTTTGTGACTAATCATATTGTTATAAGAGGAAAATTTGAGAAAATTACAATGTGCATTTATGGAAAAGTGTATGATGAAATTGATAAAACTCAAATTATTGATAATGCTAAATTAGATGTTCCTTTGGAAAAATTAGATGAAATTATTTTAAATAATAGAAACTGTGATGAAAATGAAATATATAAATTAACAAATGAAGAATTAGAACTTAGTAAATTATATTCTATAGAAAATTTAATTCAAAATTATTCTTATATAAAATATAATGTAAAAAATTATGAAATTAAAAGAGTTTATTATTTAAATAAACCAAATATGAATATGGTAGAAAGAACTAAAAATGGTTATATCTACTATGAAAATGATATGCTTTCCTCTCTGCAAAAATTAAATGAATTTTATTTGAATAAAGATTCCTCTTTCAATGATGAGCGAGTAGTACAACATCAAAAAACTTATATGTTGCTATTAAACATTCTAAAGATTTTAATCAGAAGAAATTTTGCTTATTTAGATATGGATTGTGTATTCAGAAATGAAAATTTAGAAATTTATTCTAAGATTCCTTTTGATAATGGTATAAATATTATTAGTAATAGTTTAAATGGTAATATATATGGTTATACTGAAATTAAATTTGGATTAAAATTATTAAAATTTATTTCGAATAGCAATTTATTAGTAGATAAATTTATTAGTAGTTATGGTATGGAAAAATTATATAAAATTATTCTAATAAATAATGAGAATCAATTTAACAATAATATAAAAGATAGTAATTCTTCTATTTTAATTAAAGCATTAGTATTAGAAAATATTTATAAATTAATTACCTTTAAAAGCGCTTTTGAAAGACTTTTTGAAACAATTGATCCAAAAGAATTTAAACAACAATATTTTTTCATTAAAGAATCCACAAAAGAAATAATAAGTGAGAATCCAGAAAGTAAAAGTAAAGAAAAGGAAAAAGAAAAAGAGAAAAGAAAAGAGAAAGAAAAGGAGAAAAGTAGATCAAAAAGTAAAGATCATAAAAGTAAACATAAAGATAAAAAAAAACATAAAGATAAAAAATCTAAAAGCAAATCTTCTTCTAAATCATCTTCAAGAGAAAGAAGTAGAAATAAAAATAATAGAGATTCTTCAAATGATTCTCATTCAGCTAAAAAAAAAATTAAAAAAAAACATAAAAAAGTTACTTTAAATAATGGTTATCAAATAATTAATACTTTATTAATTAGTAAAAGGAATGTTTTATTACAAAATATTATAAAACATATCATTAACAAAATAAATTTGATGTTATATTTGAAAAATTTAAATAATTTGATTTTAAATAATATTATTTTGAAAAGAAAGAATGAAAATTCAATTTTTAAAATAGATTTTAATAAAGTTATTTACACTCTTGAATGCATTTTTAATTTAATACAAAAAATAAAAATTCCATTTGAAAAAAAAAAATTGGAAGATAATTCTTTTTTAGATAAAGATTATCCTTATAAATATTATTGGATTGATTATATCAAAACTAATAGAAAATTTTATGGTAAAAATTTAAATGAAACTAATAGGAATGAAGAAGAAGATGATATTTATTCTTTATTAAAAACTGAAACAAACTCTTTTACTAATATCTTACAATTTGGAGAAATTTCAAATGAAATTTGTCAATTATTAGAACAATATAAATTACTTCAAAATTTAACAATTTTATTAGTAAATGAACAAATTCAATCTTTTCCTCAATTTTTTGAAATTGGAATTATCATTAAAAATATTATTGTTTATATTGCTTTAAGTAGAGGAGGAATAAATTTTTTCTCAAAAAATTTTCATCAAACTCAAAATTTATTTCAAGTTATTAAAACTATAAGTTCTCCTATAGAAGATAAAGTTGATGAAAAATCTTTATTTAAAGTTAAACTAAAAACTTTAAAAGGTTTTAATGAACTTTTACTTAATAAATCCCTTTATGAAAATAATAAATATGAAAAAATAAATGATATATTAATTAATTGTTCATGTAAAAAAATTGAATTTACAGAAGAGTATATTTTACAACTTCATTTTCTTCAATTAAAATACTTATTACAATATTCCTTTTATTTTTTAAATTTATATGATGAATATATTGGAATAATGGAAAACGTTGATACATTAGAACAAACTGAAATGAATGATAAATCACTTGATATATTGTTAAAATTTGAAAAAACTTTCAACAATAGTAATATTTCAGAACAGGCATTTTTATCTTTTTGTAACAATGATTTTTTTTTTAAAGGGTTAATTGATACTTTCAATAAATATATTCAATCTGGAGAAAACATAACAGAATATGAAGGACACATTACAGTTTTGACAAGACTGTTGTTTAAAATATTTTCTTCTTTTGATAATAATTCGGATATTTTCCTTCTTTTATATGGAAAAATCATTTTAAATGAAATTATACAATTAAAAAAGATAATTGTAAATGCATATGATATGAAAGATTTAGAATTAATAAATTCCAGTTTATTTAATGATTTAGATGTTTTAATTTCCTTATTGAAACCCATTGAAAATAAAGATGTAAAATCATTGATGACAATAATTAATGATAGTATATTTAATAATATTATGAAATATAATTTAAATAAAAAAGTAATTAATCTAAAAGACGAAAAATTAATAGAATATTTAGATGACTATAAATTAAATATTCAAAATTACCAAAATAAAGTAGAAAATTTTTTAGAAGAACTCAAATTAAAAGGAAGTCTCATAAATGAAATCTTTTTGGCTATCAAAATACTTAATTTAAGTGTAAAATATATTTTTTAATATTTTTTTAATTATATAGATTAGAATTAATCCATTGCTTTTGATTGATAGTGTTTCTGCTCATATTCATCTTGCTATTAAATATTTAATAATAAATACAAACTTTAGCTTAAAATATTATTTACAAAAACATGATCCTAAACAAAATGAAGAAAATAGTCAAAATAGAATCAATACTGATACAATAATGAAAGATTCAAATGATGATTTATTTATTAATAAATATGAAAAAATTAAAGAATATTCGACTTTACTTTGTCATACATATGAAATATTTAAAAATTTATTATCAAATTTATTAAGTAGTCATGTTGATCACTATAGAGATGAAAGTGTTATTCATGAAACTGTCACTTTAATACTAAATTGTATAAATTATTTATTTGATATTTATTCAAATACTAATGGTGATTCTTCAAATGAAAATATCTTGGAAAGTGCTTATTATATTCAAAATTTATTTGAATCTGCTCTTAGTGCTTTTAAACAAATATGCTTATTTAATACTACAATTAAATTAAATTTTAAATATATCATTCAACATTTAATAAATAATCCAAAGTATAAATTTGGAATGATGTATCTATTAAATTTTATGATTCATATTGTTAATAGTGAGCATACTGTGGAAAATTTTGTTGATTATTTAACTAAAATCATAAAAAAACCAAATAAAGAAAATGATGATGATTCCATTTTATTTGAAACATTAGATAATTTAAATAAAATAAAACCATTATCTTTAAATAGATTTATTAATCAAAATAAAGACATTAAAAATATACTTCATTATATAATTGAAATTGGAATTAAAACAAACAATGACTATTTATTATTTAATACAGCTCAAGTTTTATTAGGAATTTTTAAAAGGTATGTGGGGAATGATTCATTAAATGTTCAGAATAATATTTCAAATACAATCTTAAATTATTTAACTACATCATTTACTCAAATTTCAAAAGTCAATTGTAATATTTTAGAAGAAAAAGATTATGTGATTTATGTTCCTGAATTGCAAAAAATGATGAAAATATTAAAATTTTTAACAATATTTTTAAAAAGTGATTATAAATTTTTATTTATTTATCATAAAGTAACTGAACAATATAGAAAAATTTTTTCATTTTT
>JAEEGK010013132.1_pt1 | contig 18707 bp, 10 predicted proteins | sample 8958771 | NCBI WGS metagenome assembly JAEEGK01 (sample SAMN16246547, study PRJNA631951) | gut metagenome | biome: gut microbiome; feature: rumen; material: SC-attached | host: Bos | place: Iran: Karaj | collected 2018-10
AAAAATATCGGTAATAGAAATGTTGAAATCTTCCGGACAACAAATAGATGATATAGAAACTCAGGGAATAGTAACAAAACAGGGTGAGGGAATAGAAGTTAAGGAAGGTATAATAGAAATAGGAGAAATGGAACTTAAAGGCAAAACATCTCAACAGATAAAAGAGTTTATAACATCAAGTTTAGAAATCAACAGAGCAACCGGAATAATGTACGGACAAAAAACAATAATAGGTTTAGAGTATATTGGAGCAAGTGATATAAATAAATTGAAATCAGCAATAGAAAATGGTAGAGCAAGAAAAGTTATAACAAAGGAACAATATATTGCATTAAGAGCATATATGAATGAAAACAAAGAAAATAGTTTTAACGAATATCTCTTAGAATTGAGAAAAAATGGGATAGAGATATATATAGATGCCAGAGAACAAGTTATAGAACAAAAAGAAATAGAAGATGGAATAGCCGGACAAATAGTAACGGAAAACGGAGAACTATATATACAAGATTATTATAGCTTGGAACAAACGAAACTTCTAAAGGTAGATAGTGAAATGTTAAAGGAAAGAAGTTTGGAACAGATAATATTGTCGGAATCTGAAACCATATTTGTAGGTATAGAAATTTTATTAGAACAGTTTAGACAATCAAATATCAATGTTGTTCAAAGAGAGTTTGGGGCGTTATTGGGAAAAATCAAATTGAGTTTAAACATAGGAGAACTTAATTTTAAGGATATAGAAAATATATTGTATAACATAGATTATAACAAAATTCCAAAATTGGAACTGGCTCCGTCAAAAAATTTGCAAGAATATACCAAAGAAGACATAAATGCTATGATAGATTCTCTTATTTTAAATATGGAAGAAACAAGCGAAATATCAATAATACTAAAAGCAATAAGAAAGAATAAGAATTTTAATGAACAAGATTATGATGCATTTGTGCAGGTAATAAAAGAAAGAATTTTAGCTAAAACCGCATTAATAAAAGGTTATAAAGAATACGGATTGAAAGATAAAAGGTTAGAAAAATTATTAGGGCAATTATTGTTTAAACAATTAGATTTTAACCTTGAGGATAAAGATCCTAAGGAAGAGAAAAATTTCGATTTTACATATATAGATAAAGATGAACAAATAAGGGTTGTGAATGGATATAAAGAAAAGTCAGAGGATAATAAAGAAGCGGAATATGTCTTTATGAGAAAGATTGTACAGGATACGGAAAAAGCAAGAAGAGGAGATAAGGTAGCAATAAATTCTATAATAGATATAATATTGACATATGGTGATGAGTATAAAGAAAAACAATTGGCAAGAGATATGGATAAAAACGATATAAGAAACTACAGAGCAATGATGTCCGCAGCATAACGACAAATTACAATTGGTAATTAGAAATTAATGTAAAAAACGGGAAGAAAAATCTTCCCGTTTTTTGTATAATAAACTCTATGAAATACTTATTAATGTTTACACTTATTTTCTGTATGTCTTCTTGTGCGGTGTTGGATTATCCCAAGAGAATTGCCGGATATTCAATTAAAAATTTTGAAACCGAACAAGACGGCAGATTTTCTTTAAATTCCGATTTGGAGCCGAGAAAAGCATACAACAAATGTAATCTTTTCCTGTTTGAAAACAATATTCAAACAAATTTTAAAAGTGACAAAAAAATGTATATTGTTGCAAGTAAATTTACTTTAATATACGAGTATACATTGGATTCCACGGAAGTTGCTTTTTTTGTTTATGCAGCAGATGATAATAAATCTAAAATAGATGTGGTTTCAAACAATTCAAGACTTGCCAAATTTGTATATGATAAGTTAGTTGTTTACATGCAAAAATAATTAAACAAATTCCGTTGTTACTTTTTTATCTTTTAACAATTCGATAATTTTTTTTATAATTTCTGTTCTGGGTAACAGATTGTTTTGTTTATAAAATAAGTGTTGACCGTTATCTGCCGTTCCTACAACAAAATTTATTTCATTTTCTGTTTGTATTAGTTTTATAACTTCAATTGCCGATATGTTATCGGAAGTGTTACCGGACAATATTTTGTAACATTCATTTAAAGTTATAACACCTTCGTTTGCGAAATCTATTCCGTTAATAAAGTATTGGGGGGACTGTGTTGCGGAATTTATTTTAATATCGGGTTTTATATTAAGTTCTCTGCAATACATTTTCATTGTTGAAGAACCTAAAATAATTTTATAACCGATACTGTTTACAAATTTCCTGCATATATCATTATCGTTGTTTTTATTTTTTGGTAATCCGGTTAAAATGTTTAACATTTTTTTATTATACAAAATAATACATAAATAAAAATAACCTGACACATTTTCTGTATCAGGTTATTTTTTTATTTAAAAGAAATTATTTCAAATTCTTTTCAATTTCTTTTGTTACTTTTTCAGGTGTAGCTTGTTCTATTACTGTTGTTCCTACACTTACTACAGGTCCTCTTGAACATCTTTCAAAACAGAAAGAAGCTTTAACTTCAACTTTATCTGCAATCTTTTTAGATTCAACAAAATCAAGTATGGATTTCAATATCTTTTGAGAACCTCTTAACATACAACCTGTTCCGAAACAAACATTTACTTTAACACAGTTTGCATCAGTTGCAGCTTGAATTAAGAAAGGTTTTTCTGTTATTCTTCTTCTGTTTGTATGGAAAGTATGCAATATTTCGTGAGCTTTTTCACCGCCTACAGCGCCCAAAATTTCTTTATAAACTTGTTGAACATAAGGGTTGTCCTGAGGTTTGTGAAGTTCGAGAACACTGTCGTTTTCATAAAGACATTTTGTTCTCTTGTTTCTTACTTCGAGTTTATCATATACAGGTTGTCCTGCTCCGCCGATACATCCTCCGGGGCAAGCCATAACTTCGATTAAATCATATTCTTTTTCTTTATTCTTAATTTGTTTTATAACTTTTCTTGCATTACCTAATCCGTAAACAACAGCTAATCTCAAATCTTTGTCACCGACTTTTAAGTTAGCTTCTCTTATACCTTCTTCACCTCTGATAAATGCAAATTCATCTGTATCGTTAGAATTTTCTTTAGATAATACATTTCTCAAAACAGCTTCTGCAACACCACCTGAATTACCGAATATAACACCGCCACCGGTTTTAAATCCTAAAGGCATATCGAATGCGGACTGTTCAAGATTTGCAAAAGAAAGACCGGATTCTTCTATCATTCTTGCAAGTTCTTGTGTTGTTAAAACTATATCCGTATCGGGAATTCCGTCTTTCGAAAGTTCAGGTCTTGTAGCTTCAAATTTCTTTGCCGTACAAGGCATAACCGAAACTACCACCAAATCTTCTCTCTTTATTCCGTACATTTTAGGCAACATTTCTTTTGCTAATGATCCGAACATTCCTTGAGGAGACATACAACTTGAAAGGTTCTTTATCATATCAGGATAATATTGTTCCGTGAACTTTATCCATGCAGGACAACATGATGTGAATTGAGGTAATTTTTCACCTTTTGTAAATCTTTCAACAAATTCATTTGCTTCTTCAACGATTGTTAAATCCGCCGTGAAAGAAACATCAAATACTTTAAAGAATCCCATAGATTTTAAAGCGGTTACCATTTTACCTGCGGCTTCCGTTCCGGATTCTTTTGCTATCCCGAAAGCTTCACCGATTGCAGCTCTTACTGCAGGAGCAATTGCTACAACAACTTTCTTATCTTTATTTCCTAAAGCACTCCAAACTTTTGTTACATCTGATTTTATTGTTAATGCACCGGTAGGACATACTCTTGTACATTGACCGCAATAAATACATTCCGAAGATGCAAGACTCTTTCCGAAACTCGGACTTACCGTTGCATGTGAGCCTCTGAATGAAAAATCTATTGCACCTACAGTTTGAATTTCTTCGCAGAATCTTACACAATCACCGCAGAGAACACATTTATTAGGATCTCTTACGATAGATGGTGTTGAGAAATCTTTAGGTGTATCTTTTACTATTTTTTTGTATCTTATTGTTTGTATTCCCAATCTTCTTGCAAGTGTTTGAAGTTGGCAATGTTCACTCTTATGGCAGGAAGTACATTCTCTGTCGTGGTTTGCAAGTAACAATTCAACTATAATCTTTCTTAATTCTCTTATTTCGTTACTGTTTGTTACAACTACCATACCGTCTTCCGCGGGAGTTGAACATGCAGGAACAAGACCTCTTTTTTCTACATTTACCAAACACAATCTGCAGGCACCGTAAGTGCTAAGTTCGGAATGATAACAAAATGTAGGTAATTCTATATTTGCTTTTCTTATAACTTCCAAAAGATTTTTCTCTTTATCAAAAGAAACTTTTTTACCGTTAATAGTTAATGTTTTTTCCATATATTATCCTCTCTTCACAGCACCAAATTTACATGTTGCAACACAAGCACCGCATTTTACACATATACTTTGGTCTATAGAATGTTTTTGTTTTACTGCACCTTTAATAGCTCCTACAGGACACTTTCTTGCACAAGCCGTACAACCGATACATTTTGTTTGATCGATTGTGATTTGTGTTAAGCTGGAACATACTCCCGCAGGACATCTCTTTTCTTTAACGTGTGCATCATATTCGTCTCTGAAATATTTCAAAGTAGATAATACCGGATTTGGTGCTGTTTTACCTAAAGCACATAAAGAACCTACTCTAACTGCATTTGCCAACTGTTCAAGTAAAGGAATTGTGTTTTCGTCTGCTCTTCCTTCTGTTATATCTTCAAGCATCATCAACATTTGTTTTGTTCCTTCTCTGCAAAGAACACATTTTCCGCAGGATTCACTTTGTGTAAATTGCATAAAGAACTTTGCTGTATTAACCATACAAGTTGTTTGGTTCATAACAACAAGTCCTCCGGAACCCACCATTGCACCAGCTTTTCTCAACGAGTCGAAATCCAAAGGTAAATCAAGATGTTCTCTCGTTAAACAAGCACCGGAAGGTCCGCCGATTTGAACGGCTTTAAATGCTTCTTCCGAAACATTTCCCTGATCATCGGTAACTCCGCCTGCTATATCAAACAATATTTCTCTTAATGTTGTTCCGAAAGGAACTTCTATAAGACCGGTATTTTTAACATAACCTGTTATGGCAAATGTTTTTGTTCCGGTAGATGTAGGAACACCGATTTTCTTAAAATATTCGGCACCGTCTCTTATTACCAAAGGAACCGTAGATAACGTTTCAACATTGTTAATTACGGTAGGCTTATCCCATAATCCGTGTTGTGCAGGGAAAGGAGGTTTTGGTTTCGGCATACCTCTTTTTCCTTCAACGGAAGCTATTAATGCCGTTTCTTCACCGCATACAAAAGCTCCTGCACCTTCCATGACATGAAGGGTAAAACTGAAATCGGAACCGAAAAGATTTTTGCCCAAAACTCCGATTTCTTCTGCTTTCTTTATGGCATTTTTCATTCTTTCTACAGCCAAATGATATTCTGTTCTTACATAAACATAACCTTCATCGGCTCCTATAGCTTTTGCAGCTATAATCATACCTTCTATAACACTGTGAGGATTTCCTTCAAGAACACTTCTGTCCATAAATGCTCCCGGATCTCCTTCATCACCGTTACATATAACATATTTTTTAGGACCGGGTTGAACTCTTGTTAAATCCCATTTTCTTCCTGTAGGGAATCCTGCTCCGCCTCTGCCTCTGAGTCCCGAATCCAACATTTCTTTACAAATTTGCTCGGGTGTCATTTCCAAACAAGCTTTCTTTGCTGAAGCATATCCGCCTTTACTTATATATTCTTCAATATCTTCCGCACCTATGAAACCGCAATTTTTAAGAACATATCTTCTTTGTTTTGCATAGAAAGGAATTTCGGCATGACCTTTATAGAATTTGTCGTTAATCTTGTAGCATAATCTTTCAACAACTTCATCTTTAATAATACTTTTTTCAATTATTTCTTTTACATCTTCAACTTTAACTTTTGTATAAAGAATATCGTCATTACCTTTTATAACGGAAACCAAAGGTCCCATTTGACAAAAGCCCTGACAACCGCTCTTTGAAACAAGAGTTCCTTTGCTTTCATCGTTTAACTCTATACAAAGTTCAACATTTAATTCTTTTGCTACTCTTAAAAATTCAGCATAAACTTTTAAAGATCCGTTTGCCACACAACCTGTACCTGCACAAATTATTATTCTCTTTGAAATCTGTTTAAAAGCTTTTTGAACTTTAGCGGAAATTTTATCTAAATCTACAGACATTATTTTTCCTCCTGTTTTATCATATCGTCAATAATTTTTGTTACTTTTTCAGGTGTAACCTGCCCGTAAACTTCGTTATCTATAACCATTGCAGGTGCTAAACCGCATGCACCCAAACAAGATACCGTCTCTAAAGTAAAAAGCATATCTTTTGTTGTATTTTCTGATGCTGTAAGATTAAGTTTTGATCTTATTGCATCGATTATTGTTGTAGATCTTTTAACGTGGCATGCTGTTCCGTCGCAAACTTTTATTATGTGTTTGCCTTTTGCTTTCAAAGTAAAATGTGCAAAAAATGTTGCAACTCCGTAAACTCTTGCAGGGGATATATCCAATGCAGAAGCTATGAATGTCAAAATTTCTTCAGGAAGGTAATTGTATACTTCCTGTACTGCCTGCAAAATTGGGATTAATCTTGCTTTGTCTCTGCCGTTTTCGTCAAGAATTTGGCAGACTTTGTCAAATTTCCCTTGATTTTCCATGTAAGTTCTCCTTGTTATGTTAACAACTGTTACTTAATTATTTTAAATTCTTTATCTTTTGGGACAAAACAGCTAAACTTGAAGCCAAATTTTCATGTTGAACAACAACATCTTTGGGAACATTTATTTTTATGGGTGCAAAATTCCAAATAGCTTTTATTCCTACTTTTACCATTCTGTCCGCCAATTCTTGTGCAACTGCGGAAGGAACCGTAAGAATTCCTATTTTTATTTGCATTCTGCTTATTATATCTTCAAGTTTATCTATACTAAAAACTTTTTTATAATTTATAAATTTATTAAATCTTTCCGGATTATTATCAAAAGCGGCAATTATATCTAATCCGTACTCTTTAAAACCGTGATAACCTAAAAGAGCATAGCCTAAATGTCCGGCACCGATCAAAACAGCCTCATTTTTAGTATAAAAACCCAAAAATTTTTCTATAGCCGATATCAATTTTTTTAGGTTATAACCTCTTTTTGGTTTGCCTTCGATTTTGGTAGCTTCTATATCTTTTCTTACCTGTATAGTATTAAATCCAAGGAACTTTGCTATTTGTGCTGATGAAATCTCTTTAATACCATCACTTTCCAATTGTTTCAAATAATGATGATAAAAAGGAAATCTTCTTAAAGTGGCTTCCGAAATTTCCTTCTTATTATATAGAACACTTTTTTTCTTCATTTTCTTATATTTTTAATGAAAATTTTTATTTATTTGTTCGTGCTTTTTATTGAATACAAATTGTTATGGATAAAATTTTATCTATTTGAAACATTTATGTCAATGAATTTAGCATTATAGAACTTTTTTATATATTTCTAACTTTTTATGTTGATTTTTAAATAAGTTTTTAGTTATATAAAAAGTATTGAATTTTGAATAAAAAAAAGAAAAGCAGATAATATATTTAAGTATATTTTCTGCTTTTTAAATATTGAAATGTAAAAAGTTTTATTTTAACTTATTATAATATTGCAATGCTTCGGGTAAATGATCTCTTAAGTCTTTAATTCTTTTTTCATCCGAAGGATGGGTAGACAGAAAATCTGAAAGTCCGCCTTGAGAACCGGATGCGGCTGATGCCATTCTTTGCCAAAATTTTATTGCTTCGTTAGGATCGTATCCTGCTTTTGCCATTAATAAAAGCCCTATATAATCGGCTTCGGATTCATGTTTTCTGCTGTAAGGTAAAATAACACCGACATTTCCGGCAACATTTACACCTAACAATATTAATTCTCTATTCGGGTTATTTGAAAGAGTTGCTCCGCCTATCGCAAGTCCGTATTGAAGCAAAGTATTTTGTGCCGACCTTTCGGCACCGTGTCTTGCTATGGCATGAGCTATCTCATGAGACATAACTGTTGCAAGTCCGGCTTCGGTTTTGGTATAAGGTAAAATTCCCGTGTAAACGGCAACTTTTCCGCCGGACAAACACCAAGCATTAGCTTCACTGTTTTCAAGCAAATTAAATTCCCAATCATAATCACAACCGGAAACGGCAGCAATTTTTTTACCTACTTTTTTTACAAGAGCGGTATTTGTTTTATCTTTTGATATTTTAGACTCGGACAAATATTGTCCGTAACTTGTAGCACCTGCTGCATTTTCCTGGGCTTCATCACTTAAAATAAGTCTGTGTCTTCCCGTCATTGGAACGGTTGTACAACCGACAATTAAAAATATTAAAGTAAATAAACAATATCTTATTTTCATATTCAAAATTATACCAAATTTTTTTTAATAGACAAAACAAATATTATTTAATCTCTTTATACAATCTGTCTAAATTTATAAATCTTTCATTACTTATATTTTCAAGCCAATAATTTTTAATGTTTTCCGAAATATCTAATTTGCCGTTACCCCAGGCATACTGTTCAAACATGGGTTGCTCGTCCCAGTTTCCGTTTATGTAACATAAGGCTTTAACATCTTTACTTTCTATGAATTTAAACAATATTCTATACCATGTTATCTTTTCAACTTCGGAAGCATTTGTGCCCAGTGCGGGGGAACATTCCGCAATCATAAGCGGTTTATTGTGAGCTTTGGCAAATTGTACCATCGGAAACCATTGCGGTTTTGCAAAATAAGAAATTGCACACCAATCAACATATTCGTCTCCGGGATACCATTGATCTATGCTTCTTGTATTATATGCTGCATATGAATGCCAAACATAGGCAACATTTTTTACTTTTTGTTCGTCAAGTTTTTCTACTATATGTTTAAAAGCTTGTTTGTAAAGCTCGGGATCGTAATTGTTTTCCGGAAGATCAAACTCGTAACCTATTCTTAAAAATACGGGAACATTTGCTTTTTTTATCCAGTCTCCCAATTTTTTTATATTGTCGTCTAAAGAACCGTCTGTTACGGATTCTAAAGCGCCAACCAAAAACAACCCTATTTGAAGGGCGGATTTTTTATAATTGCTTAATATGAAATTGCCCGACATTTTACCTGTTCCGTACTCGGCATCTTCATCTAAAGCTTCCAAATTTTGCAAAGATGTATAGAACATGAAACCGGCAGGTATTTTTTTATTTATGTTTACAAATTCTGTACTGTCGATATTATTTTGACCGCAGAAAACCAAAGTATGGTTATCGGAAGGAATATATTTTCCGGTGAGACCTGCTTTCCTTTGAGCAAAACATCCCGTTGTTACAACTAATAAACAAACTAATACACTGCAAAACTTATTCATAAGTCCTCCAAACTACAAAACACTTGACAAAATTCTTAAATTGTGTTATATTAGCACTCAGTATTAAAGAGTGCTAATTAAAGATAGTTGGCACAAAGGAGGTACACATATGAATATATCAAAATTTACTATAAAATCGCAAGAGGCACTTGCGGATACACAGGATATTGCAATACAATACGGCAATCAGGAAATATCCGCGGAACATTTGTTGTATGCTTTACTTAAACAGGAGCAGGGCATTGTTGGAACCATTATAAGTAAGTTATCTGCAGCGGAACAGGATTTAAAACCGTTGATAGAACAAGACGTGTTAAAACTTATTGAATCCAAGCCGAAAGTTCAAGGAGCAACACCGTACTTATCAAGCGATTTAAATAAAATTTTAACCGTTTCGGAAAAGATAGCCAAAGATTTGAAAGATGAATTTGTTTCCACGGAACACATATTTCTTTCTGTTATAAGTTTTCCGGACTTACAAGTAACAAAAGTTTTAAATAAGTACGGAATAACTCAGGATAAAGTATTAAATGCCCTTGTATCTATAAGAGGTTCAAACAGAGTTACGGATCAAAATCCGGAAGACAAGTATCAGGCTCTTGAAAAGTACGGTAAAGATTTAACCGCACTTGCCAAAAAAGGGAAACTTGATCCGGTTATCGGCAGAGATGAAGAAATAAGAAGAAGTATCCAGGTACTGTCAAGAAGAACAAAAAATAATCCTGTTTTAATAGGAGAACCGGGTGTAGGTAAAACTGCAATTGTTGAAGGACTTGCACAAAGAATAGTATCCGGTGATGTTCCGGAAACTTTAAAAGATAAAAAAGTTATAGAACTTGATTTAGGTTCTTTAATTGCAGGCGCAAAATTCAGAGGTGAATTTGAAGACAGATTAAAAGCGGTTTTAAAAGAAATCCAGGCGGCACAAGGTAAAATAATTTTGTTCATAGATGAAATTCACACTATAGTAGGTGCCGGTGCAACCGAAGGTGCGATGGATGCCGGAAATATGTTAAAACCGTTACTTGCAAGAGGAGAATTAAAGCTTATCGGTGCGACAACTCTTGACGAGTACAGAAAATATATAGAAAAAGATAAAGCTCTTGAAAGAAGATTTCAAACCGTTTATACCGGTGAACCGTCTGTTGAAGATACCATTGCAATATTAAGAGGAATAAAAGAAAAGTATGAAGTTCATCACGGTGTAAAAATAAAAGATTCCGCATTGGTAGCGGCAGCAACTTTAAGTTCAAGATATATTACGGACAGATTTTTACCGGATAAAGCGATAGATTTGGTAGATGAAGCCGCAAGTAAATTAAGAATGGAAATAGATTCAATGCCTGTAGAACTTGATACCGTTGAAAGGAAAATAAGACAGCTTGAAATAGAAAAACAGGCGGTAAAAAAAGATTCCGATCCTGCAGCAAAAGAAAGACTTGCCGCTATAGAATCCGAAATTGAAAAATTAAAAAATTCGTCCAACGAAATGAAAGTTCATTGGCAAAAAGAAAAAGAAACCATTTCTTCCATAAGAAAATTGAAAAAAGAAATAGAACAATTAAAAACAGACGAACAAAAAGCGGAAAGAAACGGAGATTTGAATCTTGTTGCAGAAATAAGATACGGAAAAATTCCTAAAATTCAAACTGAATTGGACAGTGAAAACAAAAAACTTGCCGTATTGCAAAAAAACAAAAAGATGTTGAAAGAAGAAGTTGATGAAGACGATATAGCAACGGTTGTAGGTAAATGGACAGGTATTCCCGTATCTAAAATGATGGAAGGGGAAACACAAAAACTTCTTAAAATGGAAGAAAGGTTACATGAAAGAGTTATCGGTCAAAACGATGCCGTAGATGCTATTGCCAACGCCGTAAGAAGATCAAGATCGGGAATTTCCGATCCCAACAAACCTATGGGCTCGTTTATGTTTTTAGGTCCTACAGGTGTAGGTAAAACAGAACTTGCAAAAGCTTTGGCAGACTTTTTGTTTGACGATGAAAGAAACATTGTTAGAATTGATATGAGTGAATATATGGAAAAACATTCCGTATCAAAACTTATCGGTGCACCTCCGGGATATGTAGGTTTTGAAGACGGAGGTCAACTTACCGAAGCAGTCAGAAGAAGACCGTATTCCGTGGTATTGTTTGATGAAATAGAAAAAGCGCATCCGGATGTGTTCAACATAATGTTGCAATTGTTGGATGACGGAAGACTTACGGACAGTAAAGGCAGAACCGTAGACTTTAAAAATACCGTTATTATTATGACATCTAACGTCGGTTCACAATACATTCAAGACAGTATCAATTTCGATAAAGACAAAATCGGTTTTGATAAAGATAAAAAGAAAAAAGAACCTGTAAAAGAAAACTTTGATTACGAGCAGATAAAGAAAAAAATTGACAGTGAATTGCACTTACACTTTAAACCGGAATTTTTGAACAGAATAGATGAAATAATAATATTCAGAAGACTCGAAAAACAAGATATCGGTAAAATTATAGATATTCAATTAAAAACCATATTAAAAAGGTTGGCAGATAAGAAGATATCTATAGAACTCAGTGAAAAAGCAAAAGATTTTCTTGCAGATAAAGGTTATGAACCGGCATTCGGTGCAAGACCTTTAAAAAGAGCACTGCAAACTTATTTGTTGAATCCGTTATCTACGGAACTTATTGCAGGGAAGTTTGGTGAAGGGGATAAGATAAAAGTCGATTTAGGTAAAAATGAATTAAAATTTACCAAGTAAATTTTAACAACTTATAGCGACCTTAATATTTTGGTTATAATTTTGAAACACAGAATCTTGAGTACCGCAAAGAGTACACATCGATTCTGTGTTTCTTCATTCTAACACAAAATCTTAAGGTCTTTAACGACAAACGACCGATTTATAAAAAATATCTTGTTTTAAAATACTTCAGTTCGTCTCAAACTATTCGTTCTTTTTTAACGACAAACTACAATAAAAAACTTTGTCATCCCGCACTTGATGCGGGATCTCTTCTTTTATCGTTAATTATAAATTATACATTGTAAATTATAAATTGTCGTTTTGGTGTCATTGCGAGCAAAGCGAAGAAATCCAGTAGTTGTTGTTAGTTATAAATTATAGATTGTCGTGTAAAATTTTCATTGACAACAGTCGTCTAAATTTAATAGCATAATCGGTATGAAATATTTAAAAATAAAATTTTATTTTGTAATAAAAATTTAATTAAAAACAGGTGTGCTAATTGCTAACATCACCTGTTTTTTTAAGGGGTGTTTATGAAAAGTTTAGTAAAAGTTTTTTCAGTAATCTTGTCGATAGTATTATTAAACGTATCTGCTTTTGCAAGTAGGTATGCAATAATTAATAATAATTACAGTGGAGTAAGCGAAGGGTTCGCATACTTTGCCGGTACAGAAACGAATCCTTTAAGATTTTATGACTATAGTGCCGATACCGGTAATGGAGGAGCTTTTTTAGTGGAAGAACAAGGTTCTGATATAGCAATAATTGTGTATTATGCTCTATTTAATAATAATATCGCTGTAAATGGCGGTGCAATAGCACAAATGAGTTCTTGTGAAGATTATAACCACTATAGCCAAATTAAAAATTCAGGCTTTGATTATAATTCTGCAACCAATGGCGGTGCAATATATATTTCAGATGGTAAGTTACTTGTAGAAACAATATTTGCCGGAGAGAGTTGGTTTTATAATAATAAAAGTACTGAAAAAGGTGGTGCAATATACAATAATGGAGAGCTTCTTGTTGGATTATCAGGTTCCGATGATGACATAGAGTTTTGCTTTAATGAGGCAGGAACATCTGGCGGAGCAATATACAATTGCGAAAATGCTAAAACCACGATTTTTGATTATGTAGAGTTTTCATCAAATACTGCAAATGCTTACGGTGGAGCAATATATAATGAAACAGATGGTATAGTTAATATTTGGCGAAATGTATTATTTCAAGGTAATTCAACAGAAAGAGCCACAGGTATGGGCGGTGCAATATATAACAAGGGGAATATTACCATTAGCACTTCTACGAAATTTCAAGGTAACCAGGCAAATTATCGTGGCGGAGCAATCTATAATGCCGTAGGTGCTAAATTAGAGATCTTCAGTAATTCAACTTTTGATGATAATACAACAGCACATTCACAAAGTGATGGCGGAGCAATATACAATACCGGTTCTCTTTCTATTTCTGATAATGTGGAATTTAATAGAAATTCTACTGTCTTCTCCGGTGGGGCAATATCTAATTACGGAGATGCGGCAAAACTTTATGTCGGTAACAATGTGATTTTTTCATCTAATACATCGAATGTTCAAGGTGGTGCAATAAGTAATAGAAATACAACAAAAGTTGCTCAGATACAAACTAATGTTAAATTTTTAAATAATGAGGCTAGCGAAGGTGATGGCGGAGCAGTATATAATAACGGTAGTATTTTTCATATATTAGAAAATGCTCTTTTTGATAGTAACGTTGCGGGAGATAACGGTGGAGCAATTTCGCATAACGGAGGCTTTTTTCGGGTATTCTCTAATGCAATATTTATAAATAATGTTGCAGGAATCGGAGGAGGAGCTATACATTCTGATATTAATGATGCAGAAAGTTTTTCGCTTGAAAAAAATATATCTTTTATAAAAAATTCCGCAAATGATTATGGCGGAGCAATATCAATTACGAAAGGTAGTTTTAATATCGGCAGCAATGTGAATTTTTCTTCGAATGTAGTAACTAATGGGCATGGTGGTGCAATAGCAAATTTTGCCGGAGATCTTATAATTTTGACAGACTCAAGTTTTTATGGAAACAGAGCAAAAGAAAATGGCGGCGCGATATATAATTTTATGTTTTTGGATACATTAGGGAAAATTAAAATCGGAGATAATGCTGATTTCACAAAAAACACTTCTGATTTAAACGGAGGAGCGATATATAATCGTACCGGTTCTATTACACTTGGAGAAACTACAATTTTTTGTGAAAATTCTTCCGTTAGAGATGGTGGAGCTATTTGTAATGAAGAAGGAACTCTTAATATCGGAGCATCAACAAAGTTTAATTCCAACACTTCCGGAAATAATGGCGGAGCAATAAACAATTATTCAACACAAGCAAAAATTGATTTTGTAAGCGGGACAATTTTTTCGAGTAATACAGCAACAAATTTAGGCGGTGCACTTTATAATGTCGGGGAGATAACATTTGGTCCTGCTACGGCATTTAACGGAAATAAGTCATCACTAAAAAGCGGAGGAGCAATATATAATTTAGGCTCAATTACAACCGATAACATAAGCTTTGATGGAAATTCAGCAAAAACCACAGGTGGAGCAATATATAATGGAGAAAATGCCACAATATTAATTGAAAAAAATGCAAGTTTTACAAATAATACATCTGCTGACAGTAATGGCGGAGCAATTGATAATTACGGAATAATGTCACTTCTCGGTAGTGTTAATTCTTTCTCATCTAATAAGTCAAATAATGGTTACGGCGGTGCAATACATAACAGTGGAATTATTACCTTTGCAGGTGATGTGAATTTTACAGATAATTCATCCGAAGATTCCGGCGGTGCGATAAGCAATCGACTTTCAGGAACAATTATAATGGATAAAAAGGCAGTGTTTGTAGGTAACTCATCAAATTTTGGCGGAGCAATATATAATGATGGAACAATAACATTTAAAAATGGAGCAATAGTTAGAGACAATATTACAGAAATTGGTGACGGCGGTGCAATTTATAATACAGGAACATTGAATTTAATAGCATATACAAACAGTGTGGAGTTTACCGGAAATACGAGTTATGGCGAAAAGATTGCAATATGTTGTGATGGCGGAATAACAAATTTATGGGCAAGCAAAAATGCCGATGTTGTTTTTAATGACAAAATAATAGGATATGCTTCAGCTTTAATAAATATCAATAAATCATCGGGGACACTCCCGACAACAGGTAAAATAATATTGAACGAAGATATGAGTGACTATAAAGGAACGGTAAATTTTTATAACGGAACAATAGAGTTAGGTGAAAACGGAGCATGGTTCGGGGGAAATGTGAACGTTGAGAATTCACCAACGATAAATATGGCAAACAGTATTGTTTCAGAACATAATTTCCATGATTTAACGATAAATAACGATTTAAAATTAATAGTAGATGCGGATTTGGCAAACGGGGAAATGGATACGATATCTGCAACAAGTTTTGGAAATAGCAGCGGTAAAATAACGGTAACCGGAATAAATATATTAAGTGATATTGATGTAAACGAAATAGCGGAAATAGAATTTGCTGATGACGTTTTGAAAAATAAAGTTGAATCTGTAGATAAAGCAAGTTCAGTGCTATATAATTATAGGGTTAGATACGATAAAGAAACCGGTAATTTTAAGTTTATAAACGGATTGAACGGTAAAACAAAAAATATGGGAACTGCAGCAAGTGCGGTTTCTGCAACGGCAGGCGGAGCGGCAACACAATCTTTGGTGGCAAACCAAGTATTTGCAAGTATGGACGGAAAAGTATCTGGCATTAAAAAAGCAAGTACAGATTCTTCAAACTTGTATGTTTCTGCCGGAGGTCAAGTGTTTGATAATAGCGGAAAAACAGAAAGAGGGTTATGGCTGAAACCGTTTGTTACACAAGAAACGGTAAAAATAGGTGATGCGGATGTAGATAACAATTTGTACGGAACACTTGCCGGAATAGATTTCCCTATGGGACAAGATAAACAAGTATCATTTTATTTAGGATATGCGGGAAGCAAACAAGAAGTGGAAGATGTAAAATCAAACCAAACAGGCTATATATTAGGTGCGACGGGAATGATGATAAAAGAAAATTGGTATGCGGGATTAACTGCAAATGTAATGTTTAATAAAGCATCGATAGATACGGATTTCGGAACTAATGATGTAGATATGAATATGTTCAGCATAGGAGCTAAAGCGGGATATAACTATAACGTAACGGACAGTTTTGTATTTGAACCGAACTTAACATTGGTATACGGAGTAGTAAACAGTCAAGAATATGAAACATCACAAGGAGCCCAAATAGATAGCCAAAGTGTAAATAATATATCAGTAGAACCGCAAGTAAAAGCAAAGTTTAATTTGGAAAATGGGTGGCAACCGTACGGATTATTGGGATATTCCGCGAATTTGGGTAGTAAACCAACGGTAAAAGCGGAAGGTGTAGAAATAGATCTTGACAGTATAGACGGATATGTAGAATACGGAGCAGGAGTAAACAAAGACTTTATCGGAACGGTATGGAGTTGTTATGCACAGGTAACCGGCAGAAGCGGAGGAAGGAATGGTTTTGCGGGAAACTTGGGCATCAAATACAAATTTTAACGACTTATAGCGACCGAAATATTTTAGATACAATTTTGAAATGCAAGAGCTTATGTACCCCTTACGGATTTGCGTGTTTCTTCATTCTAACCTAAAATCTTAAGACCTTTAACGGCAAACAATAATTTTGTCATTCTGAACTTGATTTAGAATCTATAAAATTTGTCCGAAGGACACAACTTTGCTTCCAATCATCCAATCATCCAATCATCCAATCTTCCAATCTTCCAATCTTCTGTCGTTTCCATACCTCAAAAAATGTTTTGCATTTTTTAATAAAAGTGATATAATACAAAAGTAAGTATATATCGATTAAAGGTCGTTGTTTGCACACTGTTATATTTTTAGATATAATTTTACTTTAAATTTATTTAGGATTAGTTTATGATTTCATTTTTATATTCCGCATCCGTTCAGGGAATAGATGCTTGTTTAATAGATGTTGAAATAGATATTTCGTCGGGACTTCCCGTATTTTCAATAGTAGGGCTTCCGGACACTTCCGTAAAAGAATCAAGAGACAGAGTAGTTTCGGCAATAAAAAATTCAGGCTTTGATTTTCCTACAAAAAAAATTACGGTAAACCTTGCACCGGCAGACATAAAAAAAGAAGGCGGAGCATTTGATTTGCCGATATCTTTGGGAATACTTGCTTCAAGCGGAATAATAGAAAAAAAAGCGTTACAAAACTTTTGCGCCATAGGAGAACTTTCACTTGACGGGAAATTAAGACCCGTAAAAGGTATTTTGCCGATAGTTTTAAGTTTACACAAGTTTGGTATAACTCAAGTTATAGTTCCAGAAAAAAATAAAAATGAAGCTTGTGTTGCAAAAGATATAGAAATATATCCGTTTACCGATTTAAAAGATGTAATAAAATTTTTAAAAAAAGAAATTGCAGTTGAACCTTACAAACAAGACAATATTTCCGTTCAAAACAGTTCAACTAAAAGCTCAATAGATTTTTCCGATATTAAAGGTCAACTCTTTGCAAAACGAGCTGCCGAAGTTGCTTGTGCCGGCGGACATAACATGATTATGGTCGGACCTCCGGGTTCAGGTAAAACGATGATAGCTAAAAGAATACCTACAATTCTTCCTTCAATGAGTTTTGAAGAGTCTGTAGAAACAACAAAAATATGGTCTGTATCAGGTCTTGTTCCGGCAGGTGAAAGCTTAATTACTTTAAGACCTTTCAGAAGTCCGCACCATACAACATCGTCTGTTGCTTTAATAGGCGGCGGTTCGTACCCTAAACCCGGTGAGGTAAGTTTGGCTCATAACGGAGTACTGTTTTTAGATGAATTAACCGAATTCAGAAGAGATGTTTTGGAAGTGTTAAGGCAACCTTTGGAAGATAAAATCGTTACGGTATCAAGAGCAAAAAACACGTTATCTTTTCCGGCATCGTTTATGTTAATAGCTTCAATGAATCCGTGCCCGTGCGGTAATTACGGAAGTGATAAAGAGTGTACATGTAATCCGTATCAGGTTAAAAGATACAGATCAAAAATTTCCGGACCTTTAATGGACAGAATAGATATTCAAGTTGAAGTTCCGGCTCTGAAAATTGATGAAATAACATCAAAACAGAATGTTGTACCGGAAACTTCACAACAGATAAAAGAAAGAGTAATAAAAGCAAGAAATATACAGTATGAAAGGTTTAAAGGTAAAAATATTTATTGTAATGCACAAATGGGCCCGAAAGAAATAAAAAAGTATTGTGTGTTGGAAGAAAAAGCGGGACTTATGTTACACAATGCTATAGAAAAATTGGGCTTTTCGGCAAGAGCATATGACAGAATATTAAAGGTTGCAAGAACT
>JAEEGK010013133.1_pt1 | contig 18706 bp, 8 predicted proteins | sample 8958771 | NCBI WGS metagenome assembly JAEEGK01 (sample SAMN16246547, study PRJNA631951) | gut metagenome | biome: gut microbiome; feature: rumen; material: SC-attached | host: Bos | place: Iran: Karaj | collected 2018-10
GCATCAAATTATAGTTACAAAAGTCAAAATAGTAATATATCAAATTTAACATTAACACAAAGAGAAATAACATTAACTCAACATTCATCATTAATAAATGCAACAATAAATTATCCATCAATGTCAACACAAAATAAAAATGTAAATTTTGGTTATACACATGGAGAAGCATTTAAAGTACCATATCCAATAAATGCAAATAAAAAAAAGAAAGGAAAAAGATTAGGAAATCTTCTTTCTGAAAATGATGTGATTTACTCTCCAATTGATGACTCTTCTCAAACAAGAATAAGATTTGTTCCAGAAGGTTCAAATAAAAATCTTATGTATGGTAAAAATAAAAGTAATAAAAATGAACAAATGATTTTTAAATGGTTAAATAGACAAAGTGATATTCAGAAAAAACAAGTGAAATTATTAAGAAATTATAGAATTGGTGATTTACCTGATATTCAAATTAAAAATAAAGATATTTTAGATCCATTAATTGCTGTTTGTAATAATAATGAAGAAATTTCTAGTGAATTATTTTTAGAACTTATGAATTCTGTTTATAAAGAATCTGTTATTTTAATTAAAAATAAAGAAATGGAAAAATCAATTGAAAATATTTTAAAAAATAATAAATTGAAAAATTATTTAGTTGTTAGTTCTTTACATAGAGTAATTTTATCTTTTATGAAAATTAATAATAATTATATTCCTAATTTAGATATTATTAAAGAAAGTGGATTATATAGTAAAAATTATCATAGTTCTATATTAATTTTTGAAGCTTGTATTGAAAATATTAATAAAGGAATTGATATTGATATTGAAGAAAAAGAAAAAAGTAAGAAAAAAAAAGAAAAAATAGGAAATGATGAAAATAAAAAAAATATTTATAAAGGTAAATGTGATATTAATATAAATTCAAATTCAAAATTAGCTTGGGCTTATTTATTAAAATTTTATTCAAAATTAAAAATATTTGATACTCAAGTTGGTTTAATTCAAAATTTTTCTCTTAAAAGTGATTTGTTTATTAATGAAGGAAATGATTTTTTGTCACATTTTACACAATTAATAACAGAATCTAAAGATATTTTAAATAAAAATATTGAAAAAGCAGATTTATTAAAAGCAACATTTGATATTATGTCAAAAGGAATAGTAAATTCAAAAATTGATTCTCTTAAAGTAAAATACAATTCTTCAATATTTAAAGATAATTCATTAAAAGAAGTGATTGAAGATTATTCTTTAAATAGTTGTAGTGATTTAGGAGAATGGGAAGAAATAAAAAATTATTTAATAAAAAATAAACAAATTTTAAATAGAAAAGAAGAATTAATAGAATCAAGTGTATTATCAATAGATGAAAAAAATTCAAATATTTCAGAAATAAATAACATAATAAATTCTATATCAAATGAAGATGAAAGTTCTTCTTATTTCTTATCATTATATTATGCTAAAATATATGATTTTGATAAATCTTATTTATATTATACTAAATCTAAAGCATATTTATATAAAAATTGGTTAAATTTAGGAGAATATTCAAATAATGATTTAAAACATGAAATAATAAAAAAAATTCAAATGATATATGAAGTAGGAGAATTTTTGACATTTATTAGAGGAACTAGTGCAACTAATAAAAATTTTTCTAATAATTCAAATAATGATTTTATATTAAATGATATTGGAACTAAAAATATGTTATTATTATTAGACAATTGGTTAAAAAGATGGCCTAATTATTTATATGATGAAGCAAGTTCATATCAAGAAATTTATTATTCTAGAAAAATATTAAATGATGTTATGAAATATAGAATTAGAAATTATGATCAAATTGTTTCTTTAAATCCAGTTTTAGAAACTTTTAAAGTAAGAGAACATATTGAAATTGCAAAAAGTTTGAGTAAAAAAAATTATTTAGATTTTGCAGAAAAACATATTCAAATTGCCTTAAATTTTAGAAAAAATAATGCTTATGCTAATATTGCTTATGTTAATAGTTTTATTGTTTATCCTGTATTAAAAAATAAATGTGAATTATATGAAATTGAATCAAAAACTAAAAATAAATATGATTTAATTGGTATTGAAACTATAGAAAAGAAATATAATAAATTTATTAAAGTTTTAGAAACTCAAATTAAAACTGTTGATTTAGATGAAGAAACTAAGAAAAAGATTTTAATATTACAAGTTAAAAGTTATTTATCAATGACAGAATTAAATTTAAATTCAGGTAAAAATAATTATATTGAAACTTTTGCAGAAACTAAAAATAAGTTTTTTGAAATGGAAAAAAAAATTCAACAAAATAAAAATATTAAATCTTATTTCCATTTATTAAGACCATTAATAAAATTTTGTGATAATGTAATTAGAAATTTAATGGATGAAAATTCAATATTAAATACTAATTCAAAGAATATAAAATTTAATAATGATATATGTAAATTATATATGGAATATGGATTAAAAATTTTAATTGAAAATGATATAAAAATGGTAAATATAATTCCAAAACTTTTAGATATATTATCAAAAAATGTTAATTTATTAAAAAATATATTTTTAGCTCATTCATTAAATGTTAATATATATTATTATCTTAAATGGAAAAATCAACTTTTATCATATGTCAATACTCCTTCAATGTCTGATTTACTTTTTCCAATTATTAATAATATTTTAAAACAAGAACCTCAAAGTTTATTTTATGCTTTTTCTACTATTGATTCATATTCAGAAATTTTTAATAATAATCTAAATAATTCAAATGAAAAAACAAATTTATATAATTATATTAAAAATTATTATTCTAAATTCATTCCTTTAAATGCAATGATTGAAGCATTTGATTGTTTAACTCATCCAGATCAAAGATTACAATTTTGGATTACTCAATTAGTAATAATTATAAAAAATCATGAAAAAACATATTTAGAAAAAGAAATTCAAAAAGTTAAAGATATAATAAAAGCAATTAATTATGATATAGTAGATTTAAATAAAAAATATATAGGAGATAAAGTAGGAAGTTATAATAAAAAATTTAGTAAATTAGTAAAAAATGCAGTTCAATCATTAAATATAAATAAAATATCAAATATATTAAAAAGCGATGAATCTGTTCAAGAAAAAATTCTAAAATTAAATGAAGAAATAAATGAAATAAAACAAGTTTTAAAAAATAATGAACAAAAACAATCTGAAGGTATTGAAAAATTAAGTACTTTTAGTGAATGGTTATCACAATATGAATGTAATGAATTTATTATTCCTGAAAATTATATTGTTTTACCATTATCAAATAATTCAAATATTAAAATATCATCTTTTGATCAACATATTACAATATTATCCTCAATTAGAAAACCAAAAAAAATAAATATTTTTGGAAATAATGAAAAAAGTTATTCATATTTAATAAAAGGATGTGAAGATTTAAGATTAGATGAAAGAATAGAAGAAGTATTTAAAGTAATGAATGAAATATTACAAAAAGATTCAAATTGTACAAAAAAGAAGATAAAATTAAATACTTTTGATGTAGTACCAATGACACAAAAATTAGGAATGATAGAATGGATAAATAATACTCAACCATTATCAAGAATAATAGAATATTCAATAATAAATTTAAATAAAGAAAATGAAATAGAAGAAGAATCAGAAAAAATAGATGAATTAAAATGGGATCTTCAACAAAGTAAACCTTATATAGCAAGATTAACTTGGTATGAAACATTATATCCAAAATTAAATTTAAATGATAAACACTTTAAAGCACTTCATATAAGAAATTTTAATGATATAGTAAAACCATTTAAAACTCATGAAAATTTAATGCCAAAAACAATATTACAAAAATCTCTAATGCATTATTTATTAACACCAGAAGAAATCTTAACAGTTAGAATAAATTTCATAAGAAATTATAGTGCATTATGTATAGGTTGTTACATATTAGGAATTGGAGATAGGCATTTAGAAAATTTCTTAATTAATATTAAAAATTCAGAAATAGTAGCAATTGATTTTGGAGTTGCATTTGGACAAGGACAAACTCAATTTATTCCTGAATTAGTACCTTATAGATTAACAAGACAAATAAAAAATGTAATTTATCCTTTTGGAATTAAAGGTATTATTAGACAAACTATGATTGATGTTTTATCATCTTTTAAATTAAATAAAGATTTAATTTTAGATTATTGTGAAGTTTTTGTAAAAGAACCTTTACTTGATTGGATGAATAAAAATAAAAATTCTTATAATTATAGTAATAATAGTAATTGTAATAATAGTAAATGGTTACCTATGAAAAAATTTGATAATGTTTATAATAAATTATGTGGTGGAAATCCTATTAAAATTTTTTATAGTGAAATTGAAGAAGGAGAAAATTTAATTGATAAGACTAAAGATATTATTAAAATTATATTAATTGGTAATGTTGATGGAATTAGATTTTTAAATAAAGATGAAGATTTTGTTTCTGTTGAAACACAAGTTGATATGATGAATGAACAAGCAACTGATCCTAATTTATTAGGAAGAATGTGGTTAGGTTGGGCTTCTTTTATTTAAAATTATTTAATTTTTTATTTTTTATCATTTTATAATTTTAAATTTATATTATACATCTTTTTTTTAAAAATAATTTAAAAATTCAAAAAAAATTTGAAAATCGATTAATTGAAAAACAAAATGTCAAATGAATCAATAAATCTATATAATAATATAAAACAAAATAATGGAAGGATTAAAAAACTATTTATAATTTCTTCAAATAAAAGAATAAAAAGTTCAAATAATTATTTTTATTTTCCAACTAATCAAATAAATTGTCAAACTCAAGTTAATTTTATTAAAAACAAACCTATATTATTTAATCATCAATATCAAAATTATTTTTCAATGCATAATTTAAATTATCCTTCTAATGAAAAAGATAATAAAATAAATAGAATTTGTAATAATTTTAAATCTAATTCATCATCTAGATTAAAAATCTCTCAACATAATATTACAAATAATATTAATGATTTAAATATAAAATATAAAAAAAAGAGGAATTGTTCAAATGATGATTCATACAAAAGAAAACTAAATAATCAAATTAATTATGACGGAAAAGATGATTATTATAAAATGAATAATATTGATAAAAATTTAATAATAATTAATGATAATATGAATAAAATTCAAAATTTTTTAGAAAAGAATTTTAAAGGAAATAATCCAATATTTATTACAAGAGAAGAATATCAAAAAGATATTAAACATTTTTATAATAAAATTATACAATTAGAAAAAAGAATAAATGAAAAAAAATATGATGAACAAAATAATGTTTTATTAAAAAAGAAAATAAACCCAAATTATTTCTATTTAATAAATGAAAAATACAAAAATCAAAATATTGATTCTAATATAAATATTATTCAATTACTAAATATTGAAAATAAAATTAATCAAATTAAAGATGAATTACAAGAAAAGCAAAATGAAATATATAAATTACAAAAATATTTAAAACATGAATTTAATAATTTGATAGAACAAATTGATGAAAAAGATATTACATCAACAGATGATATAAATACACTAATTGAAAATCAAACAAATTCAATTCCAAATGAAAACCAACTTATTGATTTAATTCATGAAATTGATGAAAATAATAATAATAATAATAATATTGTAAAAAATAATGATAATGATATGATAAATAAATATGATTCAATATTGAAACAATTTGAAAATATAAATCCAGATTTATATACATTCCTTTCAAATCAAATTAATAAAAATGAAGATAATAAAAATAAAAAAGTAAATAATTTAAAAAAAATTAAAACTGAAAGAGAAATTAAAATGAATCAATCGAATAAAAAAAATTCAATTTCAAGTAAAAATTTAATTCCATTACCATTTCATAAAACTATTAAAAAAAAATATAGTAAAAGTTATAGTATTGATAAAAATAATAAAAAAAATTTTCAAATTGAAAATAAATTAATAGATATAAGAGAAGTAAGGTCACCTTCCATAAGTCCTACAACTACAATCACAACAGAATCAAGATTTTATGATAATAGTAATCATGAAATTCAAAAAAATTTGTATTGTTTTGAAGAAAAAATAAATAATATAATAAAAGAAAATAAAAAATTAATAGATGAAATAAATATAAATTTAAATAATAATGATATAAGTAATAAAAAGGAATTAATTGAAATATCAAATAAGCAAAATATTAAAATATTAGAAATAGAAAATAAAATCATTGAAAATAATAACAAATTAAATGATATATATGAAAAAATAATTATACATGAAAAAAATATTCAACAATTATTTGAAATTGAAAAAAAATTTCAGAATAATTCAATAAAAAATTTAAGTACAAATCAAAGTTTAAATATTAAAGAATTTATTAATGAAAAATTACAAAATCAAAAAGATGATTCTGAAGAAATTATTTTAAAAAATAAAAAAAGAATTTTAAAAAATATATTACAATCATCAAATATAATTTCTCAAAATGAAAAAATAATATGCCAAGAAAATGAAATAAGGGAAATTTGGATATATAAAAGACCTGTAATTCAAAGACCAATTTTATTAAATAATAATATTGAAGATATTAATTATCAAATTGAATTAGATGAACAAGATATTTTAAATTCAGAAAATACAAATAATAATTCTACAATAACAAGTTTAAAAAATAGTGAAACAAATAGTTTGATAATAAGTAATACTAATAGTATAATTATAAGTAATAATGAAAGTAATAAAAAAAAGGATAATTCATCTTCATCTATTAAAACAAAATTTTTATTTTTGAATAATAATTATTATACTAATTTAAATGAAAAAGAAAGAAGTGATGAAGCTGAAAAAAGAATAGAATATGAAGAAGGAATTGAAAAAGAAGATAATAAAGAAGTTTCAATTTCAAATAATTTAATAAAAACAAAAAATATAAAAAAACAAGAAAAAAATAATTATAAAAGTGAAAATGAAAATTTTTCAATTAATAAAGAGATTTGTTATAATAAAGATAAAAATTTTGAAAATATAACCAAATCAAATTATAATAATTTAACTAGAAATAATTTATTTTTTAAAAATTATACTGACAAAATTGATAATGCTTTTATATTTAAAATGAGGGATAATTTAAAAAAAGAAAATAAAAAAACAGAAAAAGAAAAATCATATAGAAAATATAATCATAATGAAAAAAACTTTGAAATAAAGAAAGAAAATAATAAAATTAATAATATAAAAATTGAAAATAAAAAGATAAATGATAAAAAAAATGACGAAAAAAATTGTAATATTTCTCTAGGAAAATTAATAGGAGATATAAAGAAAAAAAAATAAAAAGAGAGATATTTTCTCATAAAAGAATAAATAATTTATTATTTTTAATTTAAAATATTGGAATTTATATAAAATGTTTTAAAATAATATTATAATTAATATTTCAATATCTATCTTGAACAGTAACAATATATTCAACAAAATTTTTAATAGTCTCCTCCTTATTTTTAGGAGGAAGATTTTTAGAAATTTTAATAAACTCCATTTTAATTTTTTTCAACTGTATAGCAGTAAAAACTTTATTTAAATAAACAACATCATCATCTTTAATTTTAATAATAGTATTCCCTAAACCTTGTTCTTGTTGTTTTAAAATATCATTAACAATATCTTGACAATTTTTATCTAATTGAAATAAAAAATTAGTATCAAAAGCAATATCAGGTTTAGTACTAATTGGATCTTTAGGTTTTTTTCCTTCAAATAAACTAATATTAATATCATCAAATGGAACTTCATCATTTGGATATAATGTATATAAAGGACAATCCCATCTATTATTTTGTATTGGTTCTTCCATTCTTGAATATAAATCTTTTAATAAGTTTATTTCATATTCATTATTTTTTAAATTATTTTCTATACACTTTTCTAATGATGTTTTTATGTATATTACACAATGACGTGTTTTTGAATTTCTTACTAAACAATAAAATTCATATCTTGATCCTTTAAAATAATTCAAACTGTCTATTATTGTTATTGTTTTATCTGATATGTTTTTTTCTACTTCTGATTTTAAAAGGGAACGATGGTTTTTTTCACTTATATTATCTTTGTATATTTCGGATTTATTTACTTTTAATGTTTCTACATTTATTAATATTACTATGTGGTTTTTTTTTTCAAAATATTCTTTTATTTTATTTGCAAATGTTGTTTTTCCTGAACATGGACCACCACATAAAATAATAAGAGGCATTTTTATGATAAAAAAATAAATAAAATATAATTAAATATATTGATTTTAAAAAATATAATAAAAAATTCATTTATTAAATATTAATATACAATAATTATAATAAAAAATTATATTTACTTTTTCACTTTTAAAAAATAAAACATTTTTTATCCTTTTCTTTATTATTATTATTTTCAATATTTGTAATTTCTCTCAATTCATCATTATTAATATTATTTATATTTTGTTTATTATTTAAATTTTTATTTTCTCCAAAATCAATTTTCTTAACACAATCATCATTATTTTTTCTTTTAAAAACTTTCTTAGCATTACTTTTTTTCATACAACTATTATTTTTTTTAACACTATTATTAATCTTATTATTATTTTCATCATTTTTATTTTTTTTCATACTTTCCTTCAAAGCTAATTTCCTTTCTTTTTCTTTTCTTTTCCTAGATTCAATAGCTTTTTTTTTCTCTTCTTCATCTTTCAAAATTCTAATAGCACTTTCTTTACTAATAACAACTTCAAAATCATCCCATAATCTTTGAAATTCATTAGAATATTTTTTAGCTAAATTTTTATTTTCTAAAAATAAAATATTTTCCTGATTATGATTTACGGCTTGAGTAGTCCAATTAAAACTTCCTGTAATTACTACACTATTATCAATAACTGCAAATTTATGATGCATATAATATCTTATTGAATCATCTGTTTTAATATCAATTCCTAATGCTGCTAATGAATAAATATTACTTGATTGCATTTTACAACATTCACCATCTGCAATTATTCTTATTTTTACTCCTCTATTAAATAATGATGATATTACATTTGCAATTTTTATATTTGTCATTGTAAATATTGCTATGTCTATTGTATTTTTACATGTTTGTAACATGTTAATTACATGAATTTCATTATCTGGATTTGGAAAAAAATAAACTTCAAAAATTGAAGGTTTTGGCATGTAATAATTTAATATTAGAAAATTTGATATTGTTTTATAAGATTGGAGTGAAGTATTATTTTGTGATTTGTCATTTAGGATTTGGAATAATTTTTTTAAATTATGTTCTCCTTTGTACATATTTGGGTAATGAAGAAAAAAATTTTGTAAAGTATTATTTTCTATATTTGGTTGTTTTAATGATGATTCGATAAATGAAGATATTTGATTCCATTCTGTTGGTGTTATATTTTGGTAGAAATAATTTTTTTTGTAATCATATAGTGTATTATTAACGTTATTATTATTATTAATATTGTTATTATTATTATTTGTTAAAATAATTTTGGGTTTTTGATTTATTATATCTGCACCATTTGATATATTTTCATTTTTTACTGTTTTTGGTTTTGGAATTTTTTCTTTTTCTCTTTCTCTTTTTTTTCCTAATTTTTTCTTTGTTATTCCTTTATTTACTACATCATTCATTTTTTCACCAACTTCTTTACTTTCTTCTTCTAAAATATAATTTTTTTTCCTTATTTTTTTTTTTTTATTTTTCCCTTTTATTGATATTTCATCTATTTCTAATTCATCTTCATCTAATCCACTTTCTGAATCTTCTTCTATACTATAATCATCATCTTCAAATGAATAACTTTCATCATCATCACAATTGTTTTTTTTCTTTGCTTTTCTTTGGGATTTATTCATATTATTTACAATAAAAAGAGAAATTTCTTATTTAAAAATTTTAGCATAACTTTCTGATCAGCATTAAAATTTAAATAAAATAAAAAGAAATTTAAATATTTAATTTTTTATCAAATTGTTTTTAAATTCTTATAAACAAAAAAAAAAATAAAAAAATATAATGCATAATATAGTCAAAGTATTAAAATTTCAAGATATTTTTGAAACAAATTTTCGTTATTTATTTAATAAAAAAAGGGCACAACATACAATTTTTACAGTTTTATTATCATTAGCAATAAATTCTTTTGTATTAATAATTTTCATTATAGAATTATATGACTTAGTAGTACATAATAATCCATATGTAAATTATGCAAAAATAAGAAATACAATTGCTCCAAATTTAACATTAAATACAAAAGAACTATTATTTTCAATAGGAATAAGAGATAAAAATTATAACTTTATTAATGATCCATCAATTGCAACAATAAAAGCAACATATGAAATAGGAATAAGTGAAAATGGAAAAATAAAACAAACAATATATACATTACCATTTATGAATTGTTCTAATATTAGAAATATATATGAAAAAGAGGGAATAGCAAAATATTTTGATTCTAATTCAGTAAAACATTACTCATGTTATAATTATACATCACCAATAATAATAGGAGGAAAATATGCATCTACTTTTTATGGTAATTTAGCATTTTATATTATGAAATGTATAAATGGAAGTAATATAACATGTAAATCAAAAGAAGACATTGAAAATTCACTTCAAGATGGTTGGTTACAAATAGTTTATATGACTTCATATGTAGATTATTATAATTATACACATCCTATTCAATATATAACAAAAGGACCTTATTCAAAATTAGATTTATTATTGAATAAATTAACATATATTTACTTTTCTCAAATTAAAACTGAAACTGATAAAGGATGGATTTTTACATCAAATTCTATTATTTATTCAACTGAAGTTGACTATACTGAAACAGATATTAATAAAGTTAAAATTGATGGAATTATTGCTTCTGTTTATGTTTGTGCATCACCTTCTTTAGAATTATTTTATAGAAGGTATAAAAAAATTCAGGAAATTGCTGGTTCGATTGGAGGAATTTTTACTGCTTTTTATCTTATTTGTTCTAATATTATTAAATATTTTTTTACATATATATATGATGTTACTTTTGCTAATTCAGTTTTTTATTTTTCTTTTGAAATTCCTTTTAAAAGTAGTTTTATTTTTCATAAAGTTTATCAAAATGATTTAGATAAACTAATTTTAAATAGTCTTAAACTTGGCAAAAATTTATCAGAGAATTCTAAATCAAATATTAAATTACCTAGTCAAGTTAGTGAATTTAAATTGGATTTTATTCCAACAAAAAATAAAAAATTAGGAAGAATAAAATCAAAACAAATTTTTGAAATGAGTTTAACTTTAAAAAATTTATTTAGATTAGTTTTTGATTATATTACATCAAAAGGTAAAACATTAAAAAAAGAATATAGAATTATTAAAAAGCAAATTATGATTTATGCTGATTTGATTAATATAGCAAAAAATATAGTAGATGTTGAAAAAATGAAAAAAATTTTGTTAAATCATTTTCCTCATGAAAATTCTTTGGGTGAAAATAAAAAAATATTGTATTTAAATAATGTAGATATAGTTAGTGATATGAAAGGGATAATATTTTCAAAATTCTCAATGAATAAAGATTTAGAAAATAAAGATAATGTTTGATTGTTTTAATAAAATTGATAAATAATATAATTATTTTTATTTTATATAAAAAATAAAAAGTAATGATAGATAATAATCAATATGAAAACATTCAAAATAATTTTGTAAATGAATCAAATTCTTCAAAACAATTAATTAAATGTGAAACAATTAAGATATATGAGATGATAATATTTATTTTTATTTTGGCATTAATTTCTATTGTACCTCCAAATATAATACTTAAATGGTGTAATGTGAATTTATCTATTTATATTTTGGTTAATATTACATGTTCTCCGATCATTATTTATATGTTATTTGTTCCAATTGGAATTAATTTACAATTTGATTATATTAATAAAGGAATTATGATCTATAAAAGATATATATTAAGTTGTATTAATAATTGTTTTAAAAATAAACATATTCCATTTAATGAAATCAAAAATTTTAAAATCCAAAATTTTAATTTTGCATTTCTTGAACATTATAATTTCGGATATTATGATATAAATCAAAAATTTCAAATATTAATTTCTTTTCCATATACCCCTTGTTTTACAAATTTAAATGAATTAAACAATACTATTGAAAAGTTAAATCAATGGCTAAATGAAGAACATATTTAAATTTTAATTATTTACATTTATAATTAATATTAAAGAATGAGTTTTTAAAAAAAAAGTATTTAAATTTTTCAAAATTAATTTAATTAAATTAAACATTATCTTTATTTGCAATATATTAATTTCACATTATTCTATAAATATTATAATATCAATTTTATTTAACAAATATTGTTGTAAAAGAAAATTTATTAATTATTAATTATTTATCATATGTATATTTTTTATTAAATAAAAAATTTTCAATTTATCAAATATTAAATTATTTGTCAAATAATTTATTCATCATTCGCCTTCTTTGAATCTTCTGATAACAAAAGTTGAAAATCATCAACATTTATTATTTTAAATTTATAAATATATATTATAAAACAAAAGAAAATACATAATATGATAGCTATTGAAATAATAATTATTAGTAAGACTTTTTTTAATATATTATTTTTTGGATAATAAAAATCTACCAAAATATCTGATGAATTAGCAATTACAATATGAAAATCATTTTTATTTGTATTATTATAAGGATTTGGAATAATTAATTGTTTTATTTTAAAAGGCTCAATAATAATTTGATATGTATATATACTTGGAGAATAAATATAATCATTTGGTATATAATCATCATATAAGTTAATATAAATATAATTATCTTTTTCATTTATAAAAGTTAAATTCATATATGGAAAATCTTTTAAATATTTTAATGCATATGTATTATTATTTTGTAAAAATTTATTATTTATTTCTTTAGATATTACTTCAATAAAGTTTTTTGTATATGAAATTTTAATTAAAAAGAAAATATCTTGATTATTACATGATGAAATTGAAAAAGTTTTTGGTAAGATTTTATTACTATAATAATTCTCTTTAATAGTGTTATTATTAAATAAAAGGCATTTATCTTTTTGTTTTGATTGAATTATTTCTACTATATAATTGTATTCCTTTTCTGTATAATTTGTATTTATTTTTATTGAATTATTACCTATTAAATAAAATGCAAATATTTTCCCTATAGGTTCCTGAATTGTACTATTATAATTAAATATTGGAAAATACATTAAATGAATTAGAGAAGATGATGTAAGATTTCGTAATTTAATTTGAATAATTTGTTTTTCTGAAATATTAAAAGGATATAAAAATAAATCTTCAGATTTTAGAGCAAAAATTTCATTGTCATCTAAATTTTTTACAAATATATCAATATCACCATATATAATTTTGGGATAAAAATAAATTCTTTGATTATCTTTCTCTAAATAATTATGGTTTATTGAAATTAAATGATGTTGATGTTTTTCATTAATTTCTATTCTTTCCATAAAAATATTTTGTCCATATGGAGATAAATAATTAAAAAGTGAAATATCAATATGAGAACGTAATAATATCAACACATAATTTAAAGTTTTTTTTGGAGTTAATTTAATTAGAAATTTTTCAGTATTTAAATTTCTATTAAAGTAATATAATAAACCATTCGAAGAATAATTTCCAATTGTTTCCAACACATTTTCTGTTTTTTCTGATATATATATTAAAAATGAATTAATATTAATTGAGCAATTAAATTCTTTTATTTCCCCTTTTTTTAATTGAATTGTAAAATTTGAAATTAAATCAATTTGATAGAAATATTTTTCAATACTAATAGAATTATATGTAATTGTAGTATCATATTTCCGAGAAATAGAAAGTCCAATTAATAAATAATTATTAATTGAATAATTTAAATTATTAGTATAATTTAAACTATTATTATTCAATGATAATTCTCCATTAAATTCAGATATAGATAAAGGTAAATTTTTTTCGATTTCTTCTTGTGTTGTATTAATATATAATTTATAATAAAATGAATAATTATATTCACTTGTGTAAGATTTTTTTTTAACTAAATAATGTAATGATTCTGAGTTAATAACACTATTCAATGGTTGAATAAAATAAAAAAAAGATGGATTTATAAAATAAACAATTTGTTCACCATTATTTAAATTTTTTATTTTTTCATTTGATTTAAAAAAATAAATTAAATAATGATATATGGAAAGAGTGTCATTTAATGAAATAACTTTAAAAGTATAATTACCCAATTGCTGAATATAATAAGTTAAACTAATTGATGAAATATTTTCATATGTACTAATTATTTCATTATTTTTATATATTGATAAATTTAATGGAGATTTTTCATACCATTCTGATTTTAAATGTAAAATAACATTTGAATCATTTATATTATTTAAAATAAAATTATATTCTTTTTCATCATCTTGTTCAACTTTTGAATAATAAGTTTTATTTGCTTCTATAATTATATCTTTTGATATATTTTATTTTATTATTAAACAAATAAAAAAAAGAAATAAAATCTTTTTCATATTTTAATATATTAATGGACAAATTATAAATTTAAATGAATAAAATACAATGTTTAAATTATTTTATAAGTAACTTTTTAAAATTAATAATTAAAACAAAGAAATTAAATTATTAATTTTGAATATAAAAATCCATTAATAAATTTTAAAAAAAGATTATTATAATAGTGAACATCCACTATCTTCTTTTTCAATAGGATGCAAAATTCTATTAATATCATCAGAAATATTTTCAAAATAAGACATAATAGTTTTTAATTTATGTTCAATTCTAACTTTATAAGAAATTATATTTTGTAATAATTGTTTAATTTTATTAAAAACAGCCATTAAAGTAATAGGATCAAATTCAACTTCAACAACTAAATTAACAGTAATATCATAAAAAGAATTAAGAAGAACAACTTGAGCATTTAAAGTTTTAGTTTTTTGAAAATTATTCAAAAGAGCTTTTACATTTCCAATTAATAATTCCAAAAATTTATATCTATCACTTAAAATAAAATCAGAATAATTTTTACTTAAATTTTCCATTTTCAATTGAAAATTTAATAAATTTGTTCCTGATTCAGTTCCACTTTTACTATCATCTTTACAGAAAAAATCAATATGAGGAAATTCATATTCATTTTTAGGAAAAGAAATTTCTTCTTTATCTTCTTTAATAGATATAACATGATTTAATTTATATTCTAATTCTTCTACAATATCATCAATATCTTTTGAAGAAGACATTAATAAAGAAAATTTATAATCTCCTTTATTAATATTTTTAATTTTTGAAATTGATGCAGTAAAAGTTGATTTTGAAATATCACATGCCCTTTCTTCATATTTATCAAAATGAATTATATTTTGATCTATTGTTGTTACTGTTTCATATGCTTCATATTTTTCAATTAAAGTATCAATTCTTGTATTTTCATAATCTAATTTAATTATTTGATTTGATATTTCTTCTATAAAATGTTGTACATAAATTCTACCATTGTTATTTTTTGAATTATGAAAACTTTTAATTAATAAAAATTTAATTATATCATCATCTTCTCTTGGTGTTGAATTCATTAATTCTTCAAAATATTCATTTGGTGATTTTCCTTTTTTTATATTTTTTTGTAGAAACCATACATTAAATCCAAATGAATCATATGAAGCAAAACCTTTTTGACGAAATAAATTAAAAAATAATTCTTTTATTAAACTTAATTTTCTTAATGTTTCTTTATCTTCATCATTATTATCCATTATTTTTTTTAATATAATATATTTAAAATAATATTTACCTTTATTAAAAAATAAATAATTAAAATTCCAATTTTAAATTAAAATATATTTTTGTAATTAATTAATCATCACTACTCTCATCACTATTATCTTCTTCAGTTAAAGATTCAGAAATATCTAATAATTCAACTCCATCATTCATTTCTTTATTTCTTTCCTTTAAAAATAATTTATATGCTTCTTTACTATTTCTCATTATTGAACTAATTAAGAAAAATATATTTAAAAGTGAAGCAATTGAACATAAAATTATACTTGTTCCAATCTTTTGACCTATCTTTATAAAATAATTTAGAAATTGATCATAAAAATCAATTATATTATTTTTTAAATAATAACAATTAAACATATCATAAATAGAATTTATTCCATATTGAGGTACATAAATATCAGTTAATAAATTTGTAATTAAATTAACTTTTTTTTCTTCTTCATTTATCATATTTAAAATTATTCTATATCTATTTTGAATATTTTGAATATTTCTTGATAAAGTTTCTAATAAATTTTCATTATTTTGATAATAATTTGTTAATGATAAAACTTTATTAAAAATTAAAGTTAATGAATCTCTATTACATGAAGGAGCATATAATTGCATTAAATTAATTTCATCATATTTATCTTGGATAATTAGGCAATATTTTTTTTCCGGATTTCTATTTTTAATTTCACGTTTTGGTAAATAAATATAATCTTCTTTACAATTTTTTTTTGTTGTTACCCAAATATCATTAGTATTACAAAGTTCTTTATTACCATTTGTTATTTTTGTTATTTCATTTAGTAAATATGTTATATCTGAAGTTCCATATGATTCATCAGTTGTTGATGAATAATTTCCTATGAAATTATCTATATATTTTTGAAATTGTTTATATTCATTTGATCTAATTATAAATTTTAATTTTGATTGCTTTTCATTTAAAATTTTTATATTTTCATTTAAATTATTTATACTTGTTTCTCTTAATTTTAGTATATCAATTAAATCACCATTCTTATTTAAACATATATTTAAAAAATTTCCAGTATTTTCTAATTTTGGAAAAAGTGAATTATCTGAATTTAAATAATCTTCATTTAAAAATTCGGTTATAATTGGTAATATATCTTTACTTAATTGAGTCAATGATAAAATAAAAGCACCTAAAATGAAACTAAAAATTAAAACAAAAAATAAAGAATTCCAAATAATATTTAATATTATTCTTAAAGAATTTTCTTTGATAAAAGAATATACTGGTAAAATTAATAGAGTTAAAATTGAAATACTCATAAAATACACATGAATAATTTCAAAAAAATACCATAATATATCAAAACTTAAATTATGAAAAATAAAAAAATTTTCAGATAAAGTTTCAGACATATTAACAATTAATGTGGAAAAATTATTTAAATTAACAATTGTATTATTAATATCTAAAATAAATTGTTCTTTATTTTGAGAAATATTCAAAAGTTCTTTATATAAATCATCAAGAATAAGTGAATTATGTTTGAAATTAATATTATAATCATCATAAATTTTACCTATTGTTAAATTTTTATCATCTAAATTTTTAAATTGTTTAGTATAAATAGGATAAATTCTACTTTTGTTATTTTCATTTGGATTTTTAAATGAAATATAACCTTCACTGTGTAAATCTTCTATTAACTCTTTAAATTTTTTTGTTTCAGTTAAAATTCTTCTATGATGAGAAAAAGTTGATTGAGTTTTATTATTTATAATCTCAATTGCATTTGAAGTTCTATTTAAATAAAGATTTATATTTAATAATCCAGGCCAATTATAATTTATTTCATTTTCATTATCTATTTTTATATTCATTCCATTTTTAAAATTATAAAAAAATCTCATTAATGAACATGTTGAACCATTAAAATAAAAAAAATATTGTTTAATATTTCTAAATGAATATATTGAACAAATTAAAACAAAAAGAAATAATATTAATGAAATTGCTAAAGAAAAATTAGCACATTTTCCATATTTAACTGTTTTTTTAAATAAACATCCTTGTCTAAAATAACATATTATTATTAAAATCCATATTATAAATGAAATTAAACTAAAAGAAGAAAAAATTATATTAAAAATAATTGTTTCAAAATACTTTATAAAATCTTTTAATTTTCCTTTTACTATTAAATTTGCTAATATTTCTTTGTTTTCTTTTTTTAAGGAATTTCTTTTTTTTTTTTGAAATAAATAATTTATAAATGATAAAAAAGAATCATAATTTGTTTTAGATTTGTAATCTTTATCTATATTCATACAAACACTATTTAATTGGTCAGATGAATATAATTGTCTTAATGAAAATGGATAAATAAAAGAAAAAGAAAATAAAAAAAAATAAAATGAAAATTTACAAAATAACTTCATTAATTAAATTATTTAAATAAAGAATTAAATTAAAATATATAATTTAAAATTTGTTTTATTTTTTTATTCAATTTCATAAATAATTTTGGTTTCCATTTCTTCTAATAATAATTAACATTTAATATATCATAAAAATATTTCCAATATTTCTTAATAATATAAACCTTATATTAAAAGATGAATTTTTTTTATATCTAAATTCGATATTGAAAATTTGTACCACATTGAAGATCAAATAATAATTTTTAATAGATTATTTATTATAATTATTAATTTTAATATTTTAGAAATTTTTGAAT
>JAEEGK010013134.1_pt1 | contig 18704 bp, 13 predicted proteins | sample 8958771 | NCBI WGS metagenome assembly JAEEGK01 (sample SAMN16246547, study PRJNA631951) | gut metagenome | biome: gut microbiome; feature: rumen; material: SC-attached | host: Bos | place: Iran: Karaj | collected 2018-10
CGTAGATGAGGCCGTATTTCTTCACGTCGACGGGACGGCTCATGATGTCGGAGCTCATGTCAGCGACGAGCATGATGGGGCAGTCCATGTCGTACTTGATCTCAGTACCGTAGATGGTGTTGTTGGTTGTGATGTGGAAGTAGTCGGCATCCAGCGGGATGGTGTATCCCTTCGGGATGTAGGTGTAAGTCTTATCTTCGCTGCTGGCAACGATGTCAACCTTACCAAACAGCTTAGCTTCCTTGGCAGCCTTCTTGGCCCAGACGCCAGTCTGGAGGTAGGCAGCCTTGGTTTTCATCAAGTTGGCGGGCACAGTGAAAAACTGTGTGCTGGCACCACCACCGAGGAAGAGAACTTCGTACTCCTCAGGGATGTTGAGAAGGTCACGCCAAAGCTGACGGGTCTCAGCCATGATGCGCTCCCAACCCGGGGTGCGGTGAGAAATCTCGGCAATGCCGATACCGGTGTTGTCAAAATCATAGAGCGCCTTGACGGTGCTTTCAATAGCCTGCTTGGGCAGAACGCAGGGACCTGCGTTGAAATTGAATGCCTGTTTCATTACAATTTGTTGTTTAATGTATTGGTTTATAATTTATTAATTAAGTTTAATCGCTTTATTTTGCTGCAAAGATAAGAAATAAAACCGTGCGGCAAGCTTTTTTTAAAATAAATAAGGTTTTTATGAAAATGCTACTATTTAGCCAATATTATGGATTTTTTCTTAATTTTGAGCCGTTTAAAGATTCGACGTTTCAAAATTTAAGTTATATGAATAAGGTTATGAAGGCAATAGCAGCCATAATGCTAACGACGTTGACGGTGTTTTTCATCGCAGGGTGCAACAAAGACGAGAACAATGACGTGCATGTGACCACATACACGCCGCAAGACATTACCCAAACTTCTGCTGTATGCGGCGGCGAAGTGATTTTGACGGAAGGGCTTTCGCTCAATGAACTCGGTGTGTGCTGGAGTGAAAGCAGTAACCCCACGGTGGGGGACGCACATCTTTCCACCACGAACTGGAGCAAGCCATACGTTTGTACACTCACAGGCCTTGAGCCGGGAACGAGCTACCATGTGCGTGCCTACGCCTTGCGCGGCTCGGATTATTACTATGGCGAAGACAAGAGCTTCACCACCGAAGGAAACAACGGAGGGGGTGGTGGCGACGTGGCCGTTCCAGAATACGTTGACCTCGGCTTGCCGAGCGGCACGTTGTGGGCCACATTCAATATTGGCGCCAACACGCCCGAAGGCTATGGAGACTATTTCGCTTGGGGCGAAACCGAGCCTAAGACCACTTACAATTGGCGTACATACAAATGGTGCAACGGCCATGAAGATTTGTTGACCAAATATTGCATCTCTCCCAGCTACGGCGATAACGGATTCACCGACAACCTGACTGTCTTGCAACCGGATGACGATGCCGCCACAGCCAACTGGGGCAGCGAATGGCAGACACCGGACATGAACCAGTGGTGGGAGCTTATCAACGCAGGGTACACCACATTGGAATGGACAAAGTATAACGGCGTGAAGGGCTTGCAGGTCAAGAGCAACTCCAACAGCCAGAGCATATTCTTCCCCATAAGCCAGGAAGGTTTCGAGTTCGGCTCGTATTGGTCGAGCGCGATTGATGACTTTGATAACGACCTCGCCTTCCGGTTTTTCTTCTACAAAGACGAGCTCATCTATTCGGATGACAGAGACAACCGCTACAATGGCCATCAAGTGCGCCCTGTGAGAGTGGAGAAGGGCGCGCCGATACTTGTAGAAAGCATCGAGTTGAGCGCAACGAGTCTCATCCTTGACCGTGGCAAGACGGTACAACTCACAGCAACAGTCCTGCCTGCTGATGCAAGGCAACCAGCCGTACGATGGCATAGCAGCGACACTAAAGTCGTGAATCTTGACCAGTCGGGCAAACTGACGGCCGTGGGCTTCGGCAAAAGCACCATTACCTGTTCTGCCACGGACGGCAGCGGCGTGAAGGCAACGTGCCAGGTGACGGTGCCGAACTTGTGACGAGCATCACAGTCAGCCCGGCCACGCTTACGCCTATGGTTATAGTGTCCGCCCTGTCCGCGTGAAGAAATAAGTTTTGATGAGACAACAGGAAGTGAGCCTATTATAATATATATAATGTATTAACGACAAACGCCAAGATACAATGAACAAGAGAAGCATTATCCTTGCTTTGCTGCTGGTGGCAGCGGGCATGCAGGCCGTACAGGCACAGGTTTTGAAGGTGTGGCGTAACGGCAAAGCTGACACATATTATGTCAGCAAGGTGGACAGTGTACAGTTCGTGGAAGATGCGTACGAGTGGGTTGACCTCGGTCTGCCTTCAGGCACGCTTTGGGCAACATACAATGTAGGTGCCAGCAGTCCCGACGGTTTAGGCAGCTTCTTTGCCTGGGGCGAGACACAGCCGACGAATACTGTAGGCTATTGGGAAATTTACAAGTTCTTCAGTTGTTTTGATGAAATAACGGGTGAACCTATGTTTACGAGGTACTATGATGGCGACATCAATACCTACCTTCTTCCCGAAGACGATGCTGCAACTGCGAACTGGGGCAGCAGCTGGCAGATGCCGAGCAATGAGCAGATTCTGGAACTGATAGACGAAGCGAATACTACAACGGCGTGGGTGTCGCAATCAGGTGTCAGCGGCTTACAGGTTACGAGCAAGAGTAATGGTAACGGCATCTTCCTGCCTGCTGCCGGCTCATGTTCACAAAATGCAGGGAAAAGAGGTTTTTATTGGTCGCGCACAGTTCTCTCGAATTATTTTGAGGCTCCTTATGGTAGTGCTCAATTACTGGAATTCTTCTCTTCCGGAGCCCTTCTGTCTAACGAACTGCGCTACATCGGTTGCTGTGTCCGCCCTGTGCACTATCAGGAGACACCGTATCATTGGCCTGTCAAGAGCATCACTTTGGACGAGACTGAGCTAAGCCTCTTACTGAACGCGACGAAGCAGCTTACGGCAACAGTGCTGCCTACATACGCAAAGAACAGGAAGGTGACATGGGAGAGCAGCAACAGTAATATTGCCTCGGTCGACGAGTATGGCAAAGTGACAGCCAAAGCATTCGGCTTTTGCACCATCACTTGCCGTGCTACGGACGGCAGCGGCGTGTATGCAGACTGCAACATAACGGTGAAGGACTATGATTATGTGGATTTGGGCTTGCCAACCGGCACGCTTTGGGCAGCATACAACGTGGGAGCCAATGCCCCACATGAACGTGGAGCCCACTTCGCCTGGGGCGAGACAGCGCCTAAGCAGGACTATAACTGGGAAACATACCGTTATTCCGGCAACACACAAAACACGCTGACCAAGTATTGCACGAACAGCGCGTATGGCACTGTCGATAACAAGACAGAACTCCTGCCCGAAGACGATGCCGCGACTGTCAACTGGGGCAGCAACTGGCAGATGCCGAGCCGCCAGCAATTAGAGGAATTGCTCGATACGGTAAATAACACGAAGATAGTGACTGTTGAGGTGGAAGGCGTAAGGTGTCGTATGATAACAAGCAGGAGAAACGGCAGGAGCATCTACATACCTGCAGCCGGCGCCCGTTTCCCCGACAGAAACGATTACTATAATGATAATATCACAGGCTACTACTGGTCGCGCACGCTCAATACCGACGAGCCATACAATGCTTGTCACTTCTATTTCACCTACAATTCGAAGCGCAACTGGACGAGTAGCTATTATCGCAACTCAGGTCTTACCGTCCGTGCCGTCCGCAAATCGGCAATACAGAATGTCACAAGCATCCAGATGGACGCGACAGCCGTCATCGACCTTTCGGTGAGTAGGTCTGTTCGACTCACGGCGACCGTCCTCCCGTCCAACGCTACCAATCAAAGCCTTTTATGGACCAGCAGCAACAACAACATAGCAACGGTTGACAATACGGGTCTGGTGGAAGCTGTAACTACAAGCCCAGGCACATGCACCATCACTTGTGCCGCAACAGACGGCAGCGGCGTGAAGGCACAGTGCGAGCTTACCATATTGTATTACCAGGGCACCACCGACGGCCACGAATGGGTTGACCTTGGCCTTCCTTCCGGCACGCTTTGGGCAACGCAAAACGTAGGTTCGTCCTTTGCACACACAATTGACGAGTTCGGCGACTACTTCGCATGGGGCGAGACGCAGCCAAAGAGCGAATACAGCTGGAGCACTTACAAGTATTGCAACGGCTCATCGTCTTCCCTGACAAAGTACTGTATGAAAAGTAGCGATGGCTACAACGGCTTTACGGATGGCTTGCGTGAACTCCTCCCGGAAGATGATGCGGCCACAGCAAACTGGGGCATCAATTGGCAGATGCCAAGCTACGAACAACAGAAAGAATTAGTTGACAGCCGCTACACCACTACTAAATGGGTAACCCGCTATAATGGTGTGAACGGATTGTCGGTTACGAGCAAGATCAATGGCAAGCAAATCTTCCTGCCTGCCGCAGGCCGCCGCGATGATGTTCAGGGCAATGGGAATACTGGTGATTACGGTTACTACTGGACGCGTGAACTTCTTACTTCCTCTTCAGTTAGCGAGCTTATGTTTTCTTCAAACATAAGCGATCTTGGAAATTATGACTATGGTTCACAACGCTATGTCGGTTACAGCGTCCGTCCGGTGCGCGTGCCGGGACCTGCAATAGAACGTCCTGTCACCGCTATCTATCTCAACAGGACATCGTTTAAGATAGCTAAAGGCGAAACCCAGGAACTCACAGCTGAGGTCTACCCTTCGAATGCTTCCAATCCCAACATCAGATGGTCTTCCAGCGACATAAATGTTGCTTGGGTTGACCAGTCGGGCAAGGTCACGGCTTCCGGTCCTGGCACTTGCACCATTACCTGCTCTGCCACGGACGGCAGCGGCGTGACGGCAGAGTGTCAGGTTACGGTTTTCACTCGACCCGTCACGGAAATCACACTCAGCAAGGAATATCTTTTGCTGATACAAGGCAACCATCATAGGCTCACTGCCACCGTCTCACCCTCGAATGCCACCGACAGTAATGTCATCTGGTCAAGCAGCGACACAAATGTCGCTACGGTTGACCAGACAGGCTACGTTACGTCCGTAGCTCCCGGTTCCTGCTTTGTCACTTGTGCTGCCGCAGATGGCAGCGGCGTCTCTGCACAGTGTGAGGTGAAAGTGTCGCCACTTCCTTCTTACGTTGACCTCGGCTTGCCCAGCGGGACAATGTGGGCGACGTTCAATGTCGGTGCCAGCAGCCCTATTGACATTGGCGCGAAATTTGCTTGGGCAGAGACAGAACCGAGGAATTTTGAAGATAAATACTACAAGTATTATTACAAGTATTATTATGTTTATGATGACAATGGTTATTATGGTACGAAGCTGACGAAGTATTGTTGGAACAGCAGCTACGGTTATAATGGCTATACGGACGACTTCCTTGAATTGTTGCCCGAGGACGATGCCGCTACAGCCAACTGGGGCGGCAACTGGCAAATGCCGAGCAATGACCAAATTGATGAGCTTCTCTACTCTGACTACACAACATGCACATGGACAACATGGAACGGTGTGTGGGGACTGCAAGTTATGAGCAAGGCCAACAACGCCGCGCAAATCTTCCTGCCTGCCGCAGATTATCAAATAGGTGTACATGGTTATTACTGGTCGCGTACGGTAGGTATTGATTCAATGGGAGAGCTCTTGGACGACCCTGACTATGCCAGTTCATTTTATTTCACATCGGATAAAATCCGCCGAAACAATTCCCACCGTTATAGTGGCTTCTGCGTCCGCCCCGTGCTGAAGAAGTAAACTTCCATGGGAGAACATTCTTATAATATATATAATGTATAAACGAAAAGAAACAATGAACAAGAGATGCTTTATCCTTGCCTTGCTGCTGGTGGCAGCAAGCATGACGGCATGGGCGCAGGGCATAAAGGTCTGGCAGAACGGCAAGGCTGTCTATTACGAACTCAGCACTGTGGACAGCATTGCCTTCGACGAGAGCAATGTCATCGACGGCCACGAGTTCGTCGACCTTGGCTTGCCCAGCGGCACGCTGTGGGCAACATGCAATGTCGGCGCAAAAAGCCCCGGGGAATACGGCGATTACTTAGCCTGGGGCGAGTTCGATCCGAAGAGAAACTATATCGACTTCTGGTATGAGTTTTGTGAACCTGGTACTTATGGTGGATATACAAAGTATTGTAAAAGTGCCAGCGATGGCTACAAGGGCTACTATGACTCTCTGACCGAGCTTGAGCCAGAGGATGATGTTGCGACGAGAAGGTGGGGCGAAAACTGGCAGATGCCGAGCTTCGAACAAATACAAGAACTCATCGATGTGGGAAATACCACTGTCGCATGGACTGAACAGAATAACGTTAAAGGTGCCATAATAACAAGTAATACCAACGGCAGGAGCATTTTCCTGCCCGCAGGGGGGTGCATTAAAAGCGAGTACTACGATTATTTTCAGGAAGCATGCTTGTACTGGTCGCGTTCGCTCGCTCCCAACTCCTCTAGCGACGCATCCTATTTGCCCATCGACGAAGGCATTGTGGAAGAAATTGAAACCACCTACAGAGAATGCGGTGAAATGCCTGATATTTTAGGATATGATTCTTATCTTTTACATCGATGGTATGGCCTTAATGTCCGCCCCGTGATAAAAAAGGAATAAGCTAAGGACAAAGCAGGAGAAAGGGATTTCTGCATAGGAAATTCTGTTTTTACCCGTACTTGATTCTTGATACGCAAGTTGCGTCTGGAGAGACACAGCTTGCGTATGTTTATTTGCAGCTTGCGTTTCTTCGTACGCAGCTTGCGTTTGAAGGGCTGTCTGTATGGAATAGGGAAATCAGGCGTGCGAAGAACGGCTTAGCACGATGCTGCGGGAGTAAATGTCCTGCGGCACGGGCTTCCCCATGCGGCGGCAGAACTCCTGGAACAGCGGGGTTGCTTCGTCGTGGCAACCCACGAGGACTGTCCTTGCCTTGCCGCTCTCTATCAGCCGGCGGGCATCGCGCATTGCCCATTCGAGTGAGTCGGAGCCTTGGCTGTAAGTCATGTTGTAGCCATGACACTTGGTGCGAATGGCGATGGCCGAGCCGATGGTGTTGTGCGTGCTCTGCATGAAGAGGGTAGGGCTCAGTGTCTCCTCGCCGTTCTCCAGCATGTCGATGAGGAACTTCTCGCTCGTCTCGAGCATTCCGTAGGCAGTGGCTGTGATGATGGCATCGGGGGTCTCGATGCCTGCCTCTTTCAGCGCTTTGAGAGATGTGATGGTGGCTGCCTTCATGAGCTTGCCCATCCTTCGTGCCTCGCCAGCAGAAACAAACTCACGAAGCTCACCAAGTTCCTCGATATCGGTAATAACGGCCTCTCCCACAACGCGGGCCTCAGCCTCCTGATGCTTTTCCCCTTCTTTGGAGGTGCTGGGGGAGACTCCTATTATCAATGCCGAATCATTCCCTCCAAAGCCGAAGGAATTGCAAAGAACATTGCGTGCGGTAGCAAATTCTTCATTCTTCATTTTTAATTCTTCATTTCCGATAGGAGCGATACAACTCTCGTCTTGCTCCTTCCATCCGAGGTTTGCGGGCACGAAGCCGTTGAGAAGTGCGAGGATGGAGATGACGGTCTCTATGGAACCTGAGGCAGAAGTGGTGTGGCCCGTAAAGCCTTTCGTGCTCGAGACAGGCGGGATGTTCTCTCCGAAGACACGGCGTATGGCCGCACTCTCGCTGGCATCGTTGTTGGGAGTGCCGGTGCCGTGGGCATTGATGTAGTGGATGTCCTGCGGCTTCAGCCCGGCCATCTGCAAGGCGTCGGTCATGGCGAGATACGCCCCTTCGCCGTTCTCCGACGAAGCCGTCTGGTGGAAGGCATCGCAGCGATTGCCGTAGCCGCGGATGTAAAGCCCCCTCCCCGCTCCCCCTTTGGGGGAGTGTTTCATTGCCGCTAAGGTTTCCCTCTTCAGTGAGACTGCGGCACTCCCCCAAAGGGGGAGCGGGGAGGGGGCTTTTAGCACCACGAAGGCGGCTCCTTCGCCCAGGTTCAAGCCTGCCCTCGTCTTGTCGAAAGGCCGGCATTGTGCCTTGTCGAGAATCATCAAGGCGTTGAATCCGTTGAGGTGGAACAGGCTCAGAGCCTCTGTGCCGCCAGCAATGACGATGTCTGCCTCACCCGTCTTGAGCATCTCCGAGCCGAGGATGATGGCGTTGACGGCAGAGGAGCAAGCCGTCGATATGGTGCAGACCTCAGCATCCTTCAGGCCTGCCAGGTCGGCCATCTCGCGTGTGGAGCTGCCGCAGTCGTGCTTTTCCAGTAGCGGCAGCAGGTCGTCTTCCTCTTTCATCCGTAGCAGGTATTGCTCCGTGACGTCCATTCCGCCCACAGTTGTGCCGTTGATGACGACCACGCGCTTGCCTTTCATTGACCATTGTCCATTGACCATTGAGCATTGGGCGTGCTGCAATGCCTGACGGATAGCGATGGCTCCCATCAGTACGGTGCGGCTGATGATGGCCTTCTCGTCCTGTCCGAGCATCCGCCGCATTTCTTCATTAGAGAGCTTCACTTCGCCGACGGGCAACTCCTTGTGGCTCGACTGTAGATAACGCATCGGTCCAATCCCCGTCCTCCCTTCTTGAAGAGAACGCAGAACGCTTTGCGCATCATTACCAATCGCACAAATTATGCCGTAACCTGCTATTTGAATGTCCATTTTTATGTCTTGATAAAGGCTCTCCCCTTTGGGGGAGCGGGGAGAGGGGCTCCTACTTCTTTCTGTTTGCCTGAACGTACTCTGCAATCGTCTTCACGCTTTGGAAGATGGCTCGCCCTTCTTTCGGGTTGGCCAGGCGTATGCCGTAATTCTTCTCGAGCAGTACGATAATCTCGAGCACATCAATAGAGTCGAGCCCGATGCCATCCTCGCCGAAGAGCGGCGCGTTCTCGTCGAACTCCTCCATCGAGAGCTCCTCCAGGTTGAGGGCTTCCTTGATTTGTAGTTTCAGGTCGTTGATTAACTGTTCCATACTTATGTCATATAATGTTATACACTGATAGTTCGCATTCGTAGCAGGTCTCGCTCTCTGCATCGACCCAGCCGCAGATGGCGGTCGTCGTGCCTGTTCCGGCCAGAGAAACTTCCAGAATCTGCTGCATCAATGCCTCGTCTTTGTCAGGAAGGATATAGAATGATGTCTCGCCTTGTAGGTGATGACGGATTGCAATCTCGCCCGTCGTGATGTTTGGCAAGGTGTAAACGAAGAGGGAAGGGCTCGGGAAGAAGTCCTCTGCATCTTTAATCGTGTCGAGGAACTGGCGGTCGGCAACAATAGACGACGAGTGGTTGAAGAGGATGAGAGCAGGCATCTTGTCCTCTCCCTTTAAGGGAGAGTTAGAGAGGGTCTTTTCAGTTGCCACGAAGGCCAGCCGCGTCAGCAGATCCATCTTGTAGAACTTTGGATAATCCCCAATCTGCTGCTTGTAGATATCTGTCAAAGTCTTCCCGTCCTCCGAGGAAAGTCTGATGGTGTGGGCTTTTACGAGCTTCACATTGTCCGTTGTCCGTTGACTTCGTCGAGCTAAAGCTTGTCCGTTGTCCGTTGTCCTCTCAAACATCGCCGCGACATTGCAGCCTCCGAAGCCAGACATAATCTTCAGGAAAGCACGCTTGTCGGTCTTCTCTTGCTCGTCGATGATGTTGACATTACCGCTTACTCCAGACTCTGTGAAACCTTTCGACGGGAGGATTATGCCGTCGCCCGTGGCTATCATGGTCAGGATGGTTTCGAGCACACCAGCCGCTCCCATCGTGTGTCCGTAGTAACCTTTGAGGGCAGAGAGAGGGATGTCTGAAAGTCCTGCTCTTTGAATGGCGACAGACTCCATTTGGTCGTTGTAGAGGGTGGCAGTGCCGTGAGCACAGATGGTGGCGAGCTGCGACTTGTCTCGGCCTTTCATCACGGCATTGATGGCGTTTGTCAGTCCGTCACCTTGCGGCGAAGGGGATACGTTGTGGTAGGCATCGTTGCATGAGGAGCCGTCCGTGAGATGCCAATAGAGACCCCCTCTAACTCCCCCTCTAAGGGGAGAACTCAAGTCAGAGGAAGCCTCTCCATAGAGGGAGAGGTTTGGAGAGGGTCTTCTAAAGACAATCGTGGCAGCCGCTTCGCCTGGATTAAGTCCGTTCCGCTCTATGTCGAAAGGACGGCAAGGCTCTTCCGAGACAGCCTTGAGGCACTGGAAGCCCGACACGATGAACTTGCTCTGCACCTCAGCACCCACAACGATGGCATAGTCGTAAATGCCCTCCGAAAGCAAACGGTCTGCAAGAAGTTGGGCAGAGAGGCCAGAGACGCAGGCATTGCAAACGACGATGGGTTTTGTGGTCAGCCCGATGGCCTCGGCAATTCTCTGTGCCGCCTCGGAAGGGTAGTAACGCTCCTCTCCCAAAGCCTCAATGTTGCCTTTCGTAGTACTCAATATGAGGACGATTCTCGATATATCATTGCCAAGTGAAGTGTATGTGAGGGCCTTGCGGATGGAGCGAATGGCAAGCGCTTCGAAGAAAGTGTACCCTTCAATGGCAAGCGCGGCTTTCTGCTCCTCAGTAAAGAGAGATGCGGCGAATGGCTCTGGCAATCCCCACAAACCCTCATAGCGCTTCAGGGCAGAGCGCCCAGACAAGACTGCCTGATAGTTCTCCTCTGTGGTGAAGCCAAGAGGCGAAGTTATATTTGTGGCAATTACGCTAATCATTCTTGTTCCAGAATTCAAAGTAGTTATACCATTGTGTGGGGAACTGCCGAACACGCTTCTCAAGCTCTGCCACATAGGCGCTGGAGAGTTGCCTTATCTGTTCCTGGCGCGTGGCTTCTTTGTTGTAGGGTAGGGGAGTGACGAAAATCTTGTAGCTCCTGAGCGAGGTCTTCATCACATTTACAGCAAGCACATCGAGGCTTCGCAATGTGGCAACGGAGAAAGGTCCCAGCGGGAACTTCGCTTTTGCTCCTAGGAAATAATGCTCGATGAACTTTGGCGAGCCGTTGATGCGGTCGGCAGGCATGCTGACAATCTCGCCGTCCTTCAGTGCCTGGTCTATCTCGAAGAGGTGGCTCATGTCGGGACTGATGGCAATCATGCTGATATTCGTGTCTGCGAACATCTTTCCGCGATTCCTCATAACGGATGCCTTCTCGCCGGCAAAGACCAGAGCATTGAGCCGCTTGTTCTCGCAGACGAGTGTGTAGCCAGCAATCTCGTAGTTGCCGATGTGAGCGCTCAGCTGCACGAAGCCTTCCTTTCGGTCTGTACGGTCGAGGAACTCATGGTAGTTCTCTATCTCCACCTTGAATTTCTTGCCGGCATACATCGCGAACTTATCCACAACAACTTGGCCGAAGAGGCAGTGATTGACATAAGTCTTCCATGCGGACTTCAGTTTGCCATATCCGATGCGATGTCGGAAATAGCGGTAGGCAATGCCCCTGCTTGGGTTCAGAACTAAGCAGACAGGGATGATGAAGACGGCCACAAAGAGGTACAATATCCGCATGTCGATGATGCGAAGCATACGGATAAGCCATTTGTGCATCCAGTCGTTGCCGTAGGTGGTCCCTGCCCAGTCCTGTTCTGCCATCTTAGCCTACTTTGCTTTCGATATAGTCGCAGAACTTGGCATAGGTGTCCACACCAGCCATCTCTTCTGCCTTCAGTTTGAATCCGAAGTTCTTATCCACAAGAACCACAATATCGACGAAGTCAAGACTGTCAATGCCCATGTCTTCCTTGAGCCGAGCTTCCGGGTAAATCTTTTCTTCGTCGATTTCCAGGTCTTCAATCAGAAAGTCCTTTACCTTTTCTTCAATTTCAGTTCTGTTCATCTAATATCTTTCAATTTTTAATTTTCAATTTTCATTTTTTAATCTTGCACACCATAATGCTGTGCCCTTGCCCCAACCCGTCGCGGATGCTTTCTATTTCCAGCCCTGCCTGAGCGATGAGCCTTCTCATGTCGTCGGAGTGGTACATCTTGCTGTTTCCGTTTGCCATTGCGGTGAAGTAAAGGCTGGTCATCGTGAGGCAGAATGCAGCGGGCTCAAAGCGTTGACGATCCCAGAAGAGTTCCATGATGAAGAGGCGCGTATCCTTGTCCATTGCGGCCTTTGCACGAGTCAGGATGCTGACAATCTCCTCTTCACTAAAGCAGTCCAGGAACTGCGACATCCAGATGGCATCGAGGCCTCCCTCTCTCTTGGGGAAGCCAGTCTCTTTGTCGAGCAGGTCGATGCCGAATCCTTTGATGCGTTCTGCTCCTGGCTTGCCCTTGATGTTCTCCTGCATCATCTTTATCTGCTGAGGAAGGTCGAGGATGGTCACTTCCACTTCCTCATCATACCTTACGCATTGCAAGGCCCACTTGCCTGTGTTGCCGCCCACATCGTAGAGCGAGCGGACAAAGTGTTCGGCAAAGACAATCTGAAGAGCCTCGGGGAAAGAGGAGTCGCTGTAGAAGTGGTCGAAGTTGAGCCAACTCTCTTTTGCCTGTTCGGGGAAAGAGGAAAGACCCTCATAGAGTGTAGGCCAGTCGCCAAGAGTCTTCAGTCCTGCGGGTTTCCCTTCCTTGAGCGCTTCCTCCAGATGGAACCATCCCTGATAGTTCACATCGTGGTTGAAGTCAATGTTCACCTTTGTTGCAGGGTCATTCAGCAGGAACCAGCCCGTCTTGGAGATGGAGTAGCGGTCGGAGTCTGTGTCGATGAGTACAGTGCCGATGCTGAGCGATGCTTCGAGCAGACACTTCACGGCATACCTTGAGAGCCCTGTCTTCTCGACGACTTCCGCTTCCGTCAGTCCGTTCTCACTGTCTCTTAGTAATTCGAGGATGCCGAACTTGAGCATGAGCCTTGTGGCTTGGAACACAATAGGTCCCCAGGCGATGAACTCAGCCTGCCTTTGTGCCTCGCGGGCAGAGAGTTGCTCAGAGGTGTATCTGTTTAATGAGGGTGATAAATTCATCTCAGAGAAAAGAGCTTATTTCAGTTTTGCAACCCTTATTCCCAAGAGCATGAAGGTCTTTCCGAAAGCCTCGCGGCGAACATGGTCGGTGCCGTCCTCTGCCTCGTCGATGTTAATTTCAGCAACGGTTCCGCCCTTGGCGTCGACAATCTTCAGGTTGCCCCACATCTTGGCTTCAGTAGGAGCTCCCCAACCCATCACGTTGATGAAAGTGTCCGTGTTGGTGACAGTAATCACAAACTTATAGTCGGCATCTTTCTTTCCTTGCTCCAGTTTGATGCCTTTCGACTTGGCGTTGAAGCCTTCGATGAACTTCTCAGCGCAGTCTTTCTGGATGAAGGCATAGTCGTCGCCTTTGTTGAACTCTTCGGCAAGTGTCTTTTTGTTGTCAAATTTGGCATTCTTCCAGTCAATCACCAGATTGGCAGAAGCCTTTTCCTTCATGAATGTCTTTAGCGCCACATTACTGTTGACGACTTTTAGAGGGTTGCCTGCAAAGGTTACAACACTGAACATCATTGCCATCAGGGCTAAAAATACTTTTTTCATAATAGTTGGTATTAAGGGTTATACATTGTTTCCTTGTCTCGCGTTTTAAATGCAAATCTACAAATTATTTTCGATATAGCAAGCAGCGAAGTACATATTTCAAACAAAAAGTGACATTTTTATTAAGTTTTCACATGGCAAATGACTTGTTTTATTATGCTTAGAGCCGAGCAGTACATTCCCGACAACCTTTGCAACCAAAGTTGGGCAACCCTCTTAGCTGAGGAAATACCTTACTTTCGAGAGGCTTTAACTCCATCTTCGCGTGGATAGTTTGAAATCCACACGTGGATAGTTGAAAATCCACACGTGGATAGTTGAAAATCCACACGTGGATTATTTTACATCGACACATGTATGTTGAGAGCCGCACCTTAGTTGTAAGGAAAAAAGAACAAGGACAACGGATGCTGGAATCTGTTAATCGGCTTTACAATTTGCTGATTATCAAAGCGCTGTTTGTGCCGCCGAAGCCGAAGGAATTGCTCAGGACCGTCTTGATTTCCGCTTCTGTGGTGACCTTTGCTATGTTGAGCTTCTCAGAGAATTCGTCGGGGTTCTCGAAGTTGATGTTGGGTGCCACGAAGTTGTTTTGCATCATGATGAGGGAATAAACAATCTCGCTGGCTCCTGCCATCCAACACTCGTGCCCCGTCATACTTTTTGTACTGCTGATGAGGGCGTGCTTTCCGTGGAAGAGACGGTCGAGCGCAATGGCTTCGTACTTGTCGCCCTGCAGGGTTGAAGTGGCATGAGCGTTGATGTAATCGATGTCTGAGGCGTCCACTCCTGCATCTTTCATGGCTCGCATCATGGCAATGACGCAGCCTTCGTCGCTGGGCTGACTGATGATGGCAGTTCCGTTGGACGAGAAGCCGTAGCCCTTCACTTCTGCCAGAATGTTCGCTCCTCGAGCCAGAGCGTGCTCATAGTCCTCAAGCACCAGTGCCGCAGCTCCTCCGCTTGGCACAAGCCCGTCGCGGTCGCGGTCGAAGGGACGGCTGGCTTTCGTAGGCTCGTCCATACGCTTGGAGAATGCTCCGATGGCATCAAACGAGGCCATGCTGTAGTAGTTCGTTTCTTGAGCGCCGCCGCAGAGCACCATGTCCTGCAGCCCCTGCTTGACCAGCATGTAGGCAATGCCGATGGAGTGGCTGCCGCTAGCGCAGGCCGCACTGATGGTGAAGTTGACACCTTTCAGATGGAAGGCGGTGCTGAGGTTCATGTTCACGGTGGAGTTCATGGACTGGAAGATGTAGTTCTGCCCGAGCAACTCGGAGTCGCGTTTCTCCTCCATAATCTTCGCCGCCTCGATGACAGGCTTTGCCGACGAGTCGTTGCCGAAGATGCAGCCCACCTCATTCGCTGTGAGGTAAGCATCGTCAATGCCGGCCATACGGAACGCCTCGAGGCTCGCCATGTAGGCATACTCCGCTTCCTCGGAAAAGCCACGCCGGAGATGACGGTCGAGCAATCCCTTCAGCACGGGAGTCTTCACAATTCCCGTCAGACCAGACTGATAGCCGTAGCTCAGCCTCTCGCTTTCCATCACAATGCCAGACTTGCCCTGGCGAAGCGATTCGCACACCTCATCCGTACTTGTCCCCAGGCACGACCAGATGCCCATGCCCGTTATGACGACTCTCTTTGCCATTTCATCATTTGATATTATTATGCAAAGCTACGATTTTTTGCTGAGATAACAAGCAACCTAAGCCGAATTTCAAACAAAAAGCCACTTTTTAATGAAATTTTTTGCAAAAAAATGTGCTAACAAGAGGCAAGGAACACGATATGCCTCCCCGCCTATTCGTGAAGTGGAGGGCGAGAAGCGATGCGCGAGGTAGGGCTGGTGAAGTGCGTGGAATGAGGGGATTATTTCACTCCTTAGGGAGGCCTTCAAACGCCGCACGCGGAATTGCCCATCGCCGCACGCGGAATTTGCCATCGCCGCACGCGGAATTTGCCATCGCCGCACGCGGCGTTTTTTCATTCCCCTCGTGCTATTCTTGGTTCTATCGTATGTGCCTGGAAATTAGCTTGTAACAAAAAAATGGCTCCTGGCTGTGATATTTTTTCTCGCTTCTTCTTTGCCGTCTCAAAAATAAACGCTAACTTTGCAGCATGTTCGGGGAGAAATCCGAGCTAACAGAAAGCATTTGCTATTATTTCGCGTTTAGCCAAGAGCGTCGGAAACTCATTTGGAATAACAAGCACGAAATCATAATAGTGACGGCGGTATTCGTATGAGAGTGCCCTCGTAGTATTCAGTATGGCAATGCTTCACGCGATAGGCGTGATGCATTCTTATGAATACTCCGGGGCTCCATCCGACGCCGCCTCGTGCTAAACGCAATAAGGAGCATCACGCTTTCTTTGTGCGTCAGCGATTGGTAGTTAGTGCTATAAATACTATCAATCGCAATGGCCAACGAAACCTTATCCAAAGCAAAAGAGGCGAAGAACGATGAGTTCTACACCCAGTTTCACGACATAGAGCGTGAGGTGGAAGTATATCTTGAGTACGACCCCAATGTGTTTCGGGGCAAGACGGTGCTGCTTCCCTGCGACGACCCTGAATGGAGCAACTTCACACGCTACTTTGCGCAGAACTTCGAGCGGCTGGGCTTGAAGAAACTGATAAGCACAAGCTATGCTGTGGAATCAAAGAAGATAAAGGAATGGCAGCCCACGCTCTTTGAGACTGAAAGCCCTTACTTTGATGCAGACAAAAGCCGAACCAATGGCAAGATATTTGTGCTTGATGAAGACATCAATGGTGACGGTCGCTTCAATATCAACGACCTTCAATGGTCGTATCTTGAAGGGGACGGCGACTTCCGCAGTGCAGAAGTAAAAGCCCTTAGAGATGAAGCGGACATTATCGTGACCAATCCGCCTTTCTCCTTGTTCCGAGAATTCTTGGCTTGGATTGTAGAGGCAGAGAAGAAGTTTCTTGTCATTGGTAGCATGAATGCAATAACCTACAAAGAGATATTTCCCCTTATTATGGATAACAAATTGTGGTTAGGTAATGGCTTTCAAAGTGGAAATGCTTATTTTCGCATAATAGGTGAAGCAAATTATGCGAATGGAGTTTATGATGAGAGTACGGGATTAGTAAAATTTAGGAACTGTTGTTGGATGACAAACCTTGATCATGGTCGACGCCATCAGCCTTTGCAACTGATGACGATGGCAGACAACCTGAAGTTCAGCAAGCACAAAGAGATAAAAGGAAGGGCAAGCTATGACCACTATGACAATTATGATGCAATAGATGTTCCATATACCGATGCCATACCAAGCGACTATGAAGGAGTCATGGGTGTTCCCGTCTCCTTCCTTGACAAGTATTGCCCCGAACAGTTCGAGATAATAGGTATAACAAAAACATGGTTTGGCTTTGCTGACAAAACATATCCTGAGCAAATACAGGTGGGTAAGGATGGCAGAAGAAGCAAGGTTACAAAACTCAATGATGGAGCTACGATAAAACATTCTGAGGTTCCTGAAGGAGAAACTTATTATATTGTTAATGGCCAAATCTTTTCACAAGTTTATGCAAGGGTATTAATCCGCAAGAAACAATAGTATATATATAAATAATGTATGGAAGCTAAACTCAAAACCTATACCGTTGACGAAGTTTGCAAGGGCTTTGTATATAACGAACTGGAAGGCAAAGGACTTTACGGCCTTTCGGGACGCCTGACCATTCAGCCCGAGTACCAGCGCAATTACATCTATGCCGACGGCAAGAAAGATGTGGCTGTCGTGCAGTCGGCTTTGCACCGCTATCCGCTGGGTGTCTTCTATTTCAACAAGACCGAAGGCGACCGCCTCGAAGTGCTCGACGGACAGCAACGCATCACATCGCTTGGCCGCTTCGTAACTGGCAAGCTCAGCATCATCGACGACAACGGCATCCCACAGTACTTCTCTTCCCTCTCCAACGCACTTCAACAACGCATACTTGGCACCCCACTCCTTGTCTATGAATGCGAAGGCACGGAGGACGAGATACGCAAATGGTTCGAGACCGTCAACATTGCCGGCGTGCCGCTCAACCATCAACAACTGCTCAATGCCGTCTATTCGGGCGAGTTCGTCACGCTTGCCAAGCAGGAGTTCAGCAACTCGCAGAATGCCAACGTACAGAAGTGGAGTCACTTTATCAGCGGAGCCGTCAACAGGCAGGACTACTTGGAACGTGCCCTGGAATGGGTGAGCCAAGACCACATCAAGGAATACATGAGCCAGCACCGCCACGACACAAACATCATCGAGCTGAAGCAGTACTTCAACGCTGTCATCGACTGGATTGGCTCCGTCTTTACTGAAACGGAAGCAGAGATGCGTGGCTTGGAGTGGGGAAGATTCTACGAGATGTATCACAACAAAGCCTACAATCCGGAAGAAGTGCAGAAACAAGTCCACGACCTCTATGCCGACCCTTACGTCAAAAACCGCAAAGGCATCTTCCAGTACATCCTTGGCGGCTGCAACGAGAAGGACAGGAAGCTGTTGGACATCCGCATCTTCGACGAAGCCACAAAGCGCAAGGTCTATCAAAAGCAAACGGCTGAGGCCGCACTCAACAACACAAGCAACTGCCCGCTCTGTGCCATAGGACACGAAGCAGGTCGCAAGAAGATGTGGAAGCTCTCCGAAATGGATGCCGACCATGTTTCGGCATGGAGCAAAGGCGGCGCAACAAGCATCGAGAATTGCCAGATGCTCTGCAAGACACACAATAGGGCTAAAGGAAACAGATAATCAACTATTTTAATTATTGCTGTCCGGTAAAAATTTTTCATCATTACCTGCACCCTCCTAACCATTGGCATTTAGAGAACAATTTGATTGGCAGGTGCTTGGGACGCCCCAAAGGGGCAGAAAGATGTCAGCCCAGGGACGTCCGGCTTTGCCGCCTGAGCACCCACCGGAGCGCAAGAGCGCCCTGGGTGTTGAAATGCTGCGGCAGATGACGCTCTGTAAGAGCAAAAGCACTAAAACACAAGGCTTTTGCCTCTTTAGGGCGAAATCTACTTCTGCGTCATAAACCCAGGGCGCTCTTGCGCTCCGGTGG
>JAEEGK010013135.1_pt1 | contig 18703 bp, 20 predicted proteins | sample 8958771 | NCBI WGS metagenome assembly JAEEGK01 (sample SAMN16246547, study PRJNA631951) | gut metagenome | biome: gut microbiome; feature: rumen; material: SC-attached | host: Bos | place: Iran: Karaj | collected 2018-10
TCTTTGCAGTCCCGTTTTTTGCAACGGTCCATTGGAGAGATGCTCGAGTGGCTTAAGAGGCACGCCTGGAAAGCGTGTATACGCCAAAAGCGTATCCCGAGTTCGAATCTCGGTCTCTCCGCCTTAAAAAGAGGGTGTATTCTAAGACTTTTCCAAGGAATACACCTTCTTTTTTTTGTATTTTTTACGAAGAAGGCACCGCCGCCGCAATATACGACATGCGGCGGCTACAGTACGGGCGCTGCGGGGAGCTCCGTGAAAAGGCCCTCCTCGCGCCCGACTGTTGCCTACCCAGTCTCTGTATGACGGTTACGCTTTAGAAGGGTAACTCGTTGCTCAGGTACGCTTTAAGATCCAACAACAACTGCCGTCTGACTTTATCTTCTATTGCTCTCTCCAGGTCACACACAACCTGAGATTCCAGCATGTCATAGTCATCATCCTTGGGATGCGCTGCCTGACTCAGTATGATGTCTTTATATGCGCTGAAGCATTGATCAATGCGTTCTTGATATTGTTCTTCCATATCTATGTGTCCATTGGTCTCGCTATCTGCCTATGCCTGATTTGAAGAAGTGGAGCGATACTATTACTTTGATTAGACCCGTGTCTATTACTCTAACATGTTGCATCTCCTGCAATCTGGCACTAAGCATTATGGATAGTTCAACCGATTGTGTTTTAGTAATTTAAGACTTTATAGGGCTGTCTTGATCTTACGACAGCGAACATACGGAGAATGAGTTTGAACTTGACTGCGTTAAGAACTACGCCGTGAGCGTCTTTACCGCCACCTTTCTCTTTCATTTTCCGCTGATAGTAGCGCTTGAGTCCGGGATCGTGTACTACGGCACTCCTAGCAGCCATTGACAGTTCTGCCTTTTGCTGGGTCCGGCATATCTTAGATACCTGCGTTTTGCCCTTTACGCTTGTCCCTGACGTGTGGTCAAATGGTGCCACCCCAATATAGCAAGCATACCTTCTCGGTGTTTCGAACGCCTTGAAGTTATTAGTATAAACGACTGTATTGATTGCGTTTATGAGGCCTATACCCTTGACGCTGCTCACCAGGTCGAAGTTCTGCTTAACTTCCGGCTCGGAACAAAGGACGTCCATCATCTGTTCTTCAACTTTCTTAACGAGTTTCTCGCAGTGGTGGATTGCAGACTCGTTGCGATAGCGGGCCTCAGGGGTCTCATACTTGCCCATAGCACTGTTGAGGTTGATTATGGCGGTTCGCTGACGCATATATTGACGCCGCTCTGTGAGGAGATATTGCAACTTCATTATTGCCTCTGAAGGCTTTTCATATAGCCGAAGCTTATCCCGATGATTGTGTGCATACTCGGCAATGCGGCCGGCATCTACGGCATCATTCTTCCCTCTGGCAATACCCATGGAATGCTTGATGTCCAGAGGCGAGTTCAGGCTCAGGGCGAGCCCCTTCTTGTCTACAAACGCAATCAGCGGGTTTGTATAGACGCCTGTGTGTTCTGCGCAGATTACCATCTCGGATGGCTTAACCCCTCGGCGCTTAAGCCATGAGAGCATCTCTCCGAGACCTTTCTGTGTGTTGTCAAAGTGGAGAAAGTCCAACTTCTTGTCTTTTGCTGGATAAATCGCCGCATCCAGCGTGTTTTTGGAGATGTCAACTCCGATGAATTGAGAAAAATACATAAATTTGTGGTGTTTAGTTTGGCTGACGCCATATTGTCCTTGACGCAGATACTTTTATTAGACCGCAATGTCTACGATTCTAAATGGTCATCTCAATATGGGGAAAGAGAGAGTCCAATACCGATCGAAGGCACAAGGCTCTAGATGCTTACCAGGTTCACTCTCTCTTTCCGGTCAGTCTTTATATGGTTCTTGAAGGAGAAAGGATGGCCGGATCTAATACACCCTGTTGACATATGGTCTAGACCAAAAAGTAGTTCATTCATACCACCCTTCTCACATCAGAAGCAAATATAAAAAGAACACCGCAACCCCATATTGGAATCACGGTGCAAATCTAAAAGACCAAAAAGTCAAAGTTGACTTAAGTCACTCTCTTTTTTATGTTTAGATATGTAATGTGAGGAATCCTCGGATTTATCAGGTAGCTACCTGTAAGCCGTGGGAGCCATCCCGGTATGTGACAGGAAGAATTTGTAGAAAAGGCTTTGGCTGTTGAAGTTAAGGGCATAGGCTATTTCCTTCACGCTCATGCCTGAGTACCTGAGGAGGTTCTCCGCTTCCAGAATCACAAAGGAATCTATCCAGTCCGGCGCAGAGCGGCCGGACACTTTTTTTATCACCCTCGAGAGATACTTGGGGGTGATATTCAGTTTATCGGCATAGAACGCCACACCCCTCTCTTTCATGTGGTGCTCCGTAACAAGGGTTATGAAGGATTCGTAGAGGAGTTCCTGCCTGCTTGCCGGGCCACGCTCGCTGTCACGGAGCATGGCATCCCCGGAGACCAGGTTTGCAAAGGAGGAGAGGAGCGGCACAATGATGTCTTCCTTGCGTTCACGAGAAGAACTCATCACCCTCCTTGCTATGTGGAAATAGTCCTCGGCCAGGGCGTAATCCTCCTCAGAGAATACTAGGCAGGGGTTTCGGAGTATTGAAGGCTGGAGTTTTCCAAGTATTTCTTTGGAGACCATGAGGAAATAGAGCTCAGAGTCTGCCACCTTGGATTCTTCATAATCCGATATCCTTATTATACTGCCCGGGAACGTAACGAGGAGGGTCCCTTCCCCCACTTCAAGGGCTTCAAGGTTGTATTCAAGGCGTATATGCCCTTTCCTGAGGAAAAAGAAAACATAGCAGTCCAGCCGTATCGGGTAATGTAGGACATCCAATATGCTCTGTTCATCCTTTACCCTGTCTCCGTGGGCTTCACCAAGGACGATGTCAGTACCAAGGACATATTCATTCACAACCCCGGTAAGGGAGAGAATGCGCGAAATATTTACGTCAAGGAGTTTCTCGTTCATGCCACAAAAATACTAAAATTCTACCAAAATACCAATAGTAGCACCTTTTTGGCACATGACAAGCGACAGAAAGGCAACCTTTTTGCATAGCATTAGACAAAATTTTTAAGAACATGAAGAGGATTGACATCTTACTTGCCGCGCTGTTTGTACCAGTCGCAGCATTGGCTCAGGGACAGCGAACCTTGACACTTGACGACTGCCGCCGGATGGCAGTGGAAAACAGCAGGCAGCTTGACATGGAAAAGGCCGCCGCAGAGATGGCCGAATATGACAAAAAGACGGCCGTGGCATACTTCTTCCCCAAGGTATCGGCCGTAGGAGGCTATATGTACAACAACAGGGACGTGGCCCTTGTAAACGAGGAGCAGTCAGAGCGCATCCGCAACATGGGCACCACCCTGGACGACAAGATATGGGCCAGTGCCGAGATGAAAGCCACGGAACACGGAAAGGCAATCCTGGAGACTGTCAGGAACACCGGAATCATGCCGGACATAGCAACCCCGGTCAATGCAATCGGCCAGGAAATTGACGCCGCCCTCCATCCTGACCTTCACAATATAATGGGCGGCTCCATTGTGGTTGAGCAGCCCGTTTTTGCAGGAGGAAAGATTGTGAACAGCGCCATAATGGCGTCCAAGGCCCAGGAACTTGCCGAGAGCAAGCTGGAGACCAGCCGCAGCGAGATCATTACCGACGTAGACCACGCCTACTGGCAGATTATCTCCATCTCCAACAAGAAAAAACTCGCCCAGAGCTACTCTGAGCTCCTTCACAAGATGGAAGATGACGTAATGCGTTCCGTAGACGCCGGCACGGGCACCATGTCAGACGCCCTCCAGGTAAAGGTGAAAGTAAATGAGGCCGACCTCCTCCTCACCAAGGCTACCAGCGGACTTGCCCTTTCCAAGATGCTGTTGTGCCAGAAGATAGGCCTTCCTCTTGACACTGAAATTATACTGGCCGATGAAACGCTGGACGAGGTTCCGGATCCCGGAATGGTTTCTACAAGGAGCATGGAAGATGTCTTTGAGTCCCGCCCGGAGCTCAGGAGCCTGGACCTCGCAGCCCAGATCTATGACAGGAAAGTAAAGATTGCGGCGGCCGACATGCTCCCTACGATTGCCGTATTTGGAGCCTGCACGGCCACTAACCCAAACATATACGACGGCTTCCAGAACAACTTCCGCGGCTGCACGCTCAGCGCCGGGGTGGTGGTGAAGGTGCCAATCTGTCATGGCGGTGAAGGAATCTGGAAAGTGAAGAAGGCCAAGGCCGAGGCAAGACAGTATCATGACCGACTTGAAGACACAAGAGAGCTTGTCACCCTGCAGGTTGCCCGCCAGAGGGTGATAGTGGAAGAAGCCAGGGAGAGGCTCCAGATGACAAGGAGCGCGGTTGATGTGGCCGAAGAAAACCTGAGGAGCGCCAATTTAGGCTATGAGGCCGGCGTGGTTACGACATCCACGGTACTTGGTGCCCATACGGCATGGCTCAGCGCAAACAGCGACTGGATTGACGCAGGGACGGAACTCCAGACCGCAATGTCAGAACTCAGGAAGGCAGAAGGATATAAAACAGAGATTTATTGATATGAAACAGGAAAAGAAAAACTACAACATTCTCATTGGCGTTGCGGCACTTATATGCATAGTGCTCACTGTATCGGCGGTTGGTTACATTGTGTCAAGGCCCAAGCCCTACGTGATACAGGGAGAGGCCGAGGCAGCGGAGTACCGCGTTTCCGGCAAAGTTCCGGGCCGAATAGAGGAATTCCGCGCCCAGGAAGGGCAATCGGTGCACAAGGGAGACACCCTGGTCATCATTGACTCCCCGGAAATCCGTTCCAAGATTGCCGAAGCCGCGGCAGCCAAAGCCGCGGCAACCGCACAGAAGGACAAGGCCTACAACGGCGCCCGCAGCGAACAAATCACCGGTGCCTATGAGATGTACCAGAAAGCCAAGGTTGGCGAAGACGTGATGAAGAAATCCTATGCAAGAATCAAGAGCCTCCATGACCAAAAGGTAGTCTCCGACCAGAAATACGACGAAGTCCTTGCGCAGTATAACGCCGCCAAGGCGACAACCCGAGCAGCCCGCAGCCAGTGGGAGATGGCGGTGAAAGGCGCACGCCAGGAAGACAAGGATGCCGCCGTCGCCCTTGTGGAAAGGGCCAATGCGGCGGTGGAGCTGGTCAATTCATACCTTGACGAAATCCGCCTCACAGCCCCCTGTGACGGCGTTGTGGCCGATATTTACCCCAAGGTTGGAGAACTCGTAGGCCAGGGCTCCCCCATCATGACCATAGAGGACCTCTCAGACATGTGGTTCACCTTCAACATCCGTGAAGACCGCCTCCACAACATGCAGAGCGGAGACAGGATTGAACTCAGCATCCCCGCCCTGGACGGCAGTAGGATATCGGCCACGGTATATTATATTGCGGCAAGGGAATCATACGCCACCTGGAAGGCCACGCGTGAGACGGGAGAGTTCGACACCCGCACCTTCGAGGTCCGCGCCCGCCCGGACTATCAGATTGCAGGGCTTCGTCCGGGGATGAGCGCAATCATGATCGTTGACACTGAAAGATGAAACAGCTTGTAAAAATAGTGCGGAGGGAGCTTCTCATCATTCTGAAGCGTCCGGTGTACATCCTTGCCTCGGTGGGGGTGCTCATAGTGAATGCCGTCTTCTACATCACGTTCATGAAGGACGGGCTTCCGCACGATCTCCCTATCGGCCTTGTTGACGAGGATCATAGTTCCACTTCCAGGACTTTTGCCCGGGAATTGGACGGCACCCAGCTGGGAAAGGTGGTGTACTATGACGACATCCACCTTGCAAGGGAGCACATGGAAACGGGGCGCATCACGTCTTTCATCGTGATTCCCAAAGGCTTCAATGCCGATATCCAGGCTTTCCGCCAGCCGCACATAAGCTATTACGTGAACTCCCTCTATTTTGTGGGAGGCGCGCTTGCATACAAGGACATCCTCACCATGGTGAACCTTACCAACGGAGCTGTCCAAAGGCAGGTGCTGCGGCTTAAAGGCATGAACGAGAGGGAGATAATGGGACGAATCCAGCCCATTGTACTGGACCAGCACCAGATAGGGAATCCGGCCGTGAACTATGGCGTGTACCTCAACGGAGTGCTGCTCCCGGGCGTGCTGGAGATGATTGTTATTCTCATCACCATCTACGCCGTAGGTTCAGAACTGAAGTACGGCACGTCCAAGCATCTACTGAAAACCGCCGGCGGTTCCGTGGAGATGGCCCTTCTGGGAAAGCTGCTTCCATACAACATCATTTTCACGGTGCTTGGAATAGCGCTTGAACTGCTCCTGTTCCACTGGCTCAAATACCCCCTCAAGGGACATATCGGCTGGATGTTCCTGGACATACTGCTCCTTGTGAGCGCATCCGAAGCCCTGGGGCTTTTCATAGTGGAGCTGTTCCCGGTACTGAGGCTGGCTATCAGTGTGGGAGCAATAATAAGCGTGCTGGGATTCTCCCTGGCTGGTTTCTCGCTCCCGGTGGAAGCCATGCCGCCGTATGTACAGGGGTTCAGCGCCGTTTTCCCCCTGAGGCATTATTATCTATTTCATGTCCAGGAGACAATCTGGGGAAGCGGCTTTGCCGGATGGTGGCAGGAGTCGGTACATCTGCTACTTTTCCTGTTCCTGCCGTTCACGCTTATCGGCAGGCTTGGACATGCATATAAATATCAGGACTATGAAAGGAATTAGCTACCTGGGCACCTGGATAAGGGACTGGTACAAAATATTTGTAAACGAACTCCGGCTCATCTTCTCGGACTCCGGTGTCATTGTGATCTTTTTTGTCGGAGGGCTGCTGTATCCGGTACTTTACAACCTCATTTACATGAACGGAACTGTGGACGAGATGGATGTGGCAGTGGTGGACAACTCCGGCGGCGCCTTCAGCAGACGCTTCATCCGAAAGGTGGACGCCACCAGGGAATGCAACATCCTCATGTTTGCGGCTTCCATGGAAGAGGCAAAAGAGATGATGCAGAAAGGGCTGGTGCACGGGATTATCTACATCCCGGAGGACTTTGACGCGCGCCTTGTCCGCGGAGAGCAGGGCATTATCTCCACCTATGCCGATATGTCCAGCTTCCTCTACTACAAGTGCCTCACCATGGGTGCCAGCCTCACGATGCTGGACGAGATGCACGAGATCCAGATGGAACGCTACCTTGCCTCAGGAATGGACGCACAGGCAGCATGGCAGGCCGTGCAACCGGTGCTGTCAGACGAGAGCATGCCTTACAACAAGCCCTTCTCATACACAATCTTCTTCATATCGGCCGCCCTCCTGCTTGTTATCCAGCAGACCATGTTCTACGGGTCATCGCTTCTTGCAGGCACGCTCAGGGAACAGAACAGGAGCTTCGCATCCATGTCTAAGGGCCTTCAGGGACTCGGAATAGGGAGGGTGCTGCTTGGCCGAGGAACGGCATACTTCTCCATCTACATGGTTACGGGGACGCTCATCGCGCTTCTAATTCCATGGCTGTTCCGACTTCCTCAACGCGGAGAATGGACGGACATAATGGTTCTCCTGGTGTTCTTTGTCATTGACTGCATTTTCTTCACCTTCACGTGGTCGTCTCTCATAACAAGGAGGGAAACTGTATTTGTCCTCTTCCTCAGCATATCTCCAATATGCCTGTTCCTTACCGGTTTCTCATGGCCGCAGACGGCAATTCCGCCTTTCTGGCAGTATGTGGGCTATATTTTTCCCTCCACCTTCGGGTGCCGGGCGTTCATCAACCTCAACACGGCAGGCGGCTCCCTCTCCCTGGTGGCCCCAGAGATAAAGGCCATGACAATCCAGACGGTTATATACTACGTCCTCTCCAGCATTTCCATCTTTATTGAGAACAAAGTTATAGAGAGGAAAGACAAGATAGAAAGCCTTAAGGACAAGGCACTTGAGCTTAGAGGAATTGACCCGGAAGAAGCCCGCAGGCTCATTGCAGGCGACTAAAAGAGCAGTCGGTAGCTCGTCGGGCTCATAACCCGGAGGTCGTTGGTTCGAGTCCAGCCTCCGCTACTACAGAAGAGGAGGGTGACCACTTTTGAGTCAACCTCTTTCTTGTACGGAGAGACCGGCTCTTTTACGTTACGTTTGTGTAGCTGTATTCATCCGCGGCCACGTTTTTCCGCATTTTCGTGTCCTGGCGTGACATGCCTGTCACCTGCGGCCACGTTTTCCCGTGTTTTTGTGCCCTGGCGTGATGCGGTAGCCCAAAATGCGGGAAGACAGACTAATAAGGGAGCCTTTCGAGGTGCTTTCTGACAGTATCATGTATGCGGGCGCAGCTCTCTTTTGAGTTCGCGGCAATGAACATCGAGGGCTTGTAGGGAGACGGCAGGTTCCCTTCAAAATCGCAGACCGTCCCGCCCGCCTCCGTGAGGATGAGGCTGGCCGCGGCGTAGTCCCACGGCATGAGCCGCATCTCGAAGTAAAGGTCCGCGTAGCCCGCTGCCATTAGGCAAAGCTCCACGGCGGCAGAGCCTGTCCTGCGCACGTCGTTGCACTCCATGTAAATGTCGTAGATGATGTCGCTGCAGGCCCTGGCAAGGTCCTTCCGGTAGGTGGACATGGCTGTGAAGAGGAGGCCCTGCCCGAACGGCCTTCTGGAGACATGGACGGGCTTTCCGTTGCAGAAGGCCCCCTTGCCCTTCTCCGCAGTGTAGAGCTCCCCGCGCCAGGGACTGTAGACCACTCCGAGGAGCGGTTCCCCCTTGCTCACAAGGGCCACGCTGATGCAGCAGTTCTCGTTGCCCCTGGCGTAGTTGGCCGTGCCGTCGATGGGGTCGATGACCCAGGCGGCCTCATGTCCGGAGACGTCCTCGAGGTCCTCCTCCTCACAGAGGAAACCCACCTCTGGGTAGACGGCACAGAGCTCACGCGTGAGGAAGTGCTGAACGGCGAGGTCTGACGAGGTGACTATGTTCTCCCGTGCACCCTTGTCGTGGACCTCGAACCCTCCGGTGCGGTCCATCAGGGTGGATGCCGCGCGGACGATGTCGATGACTATGTTGATGTCTATGTCTTTCATGATCTGTAAAAAGTGAACGTGGACCGTGTCTAGTAGGTGAGTGTCGCCGTCACGGGGTAGTGGTCCGATACGTAGGGGCAGCCGAGGTAGGGCTGTGTTACCCTCGTGAACTCCGTGCAGGAGGAGAAGCCGTCGTACCAGATGAAGTCGATGGGCCCCCTGCCCTGGGCCTTCCCCCAGTCGTGCCAGGTGATGCCGCTGTCGGTGACAGGTGCGGCCTCGCGGGCGTCGGTCATAAGGGTGCGGAGCTCCTCCAGGCCCGGGTTGTCCGGGTAGATGTTGAAATCACCGCAGAGGATCATGGGGTAGTCCCCGGGGTTCATCTTCCCGATGCGCTCAACCAGGAGTAGAAGGCCCCTTCGGCGTGCCTCCACGCCCACGTGGTCCAGGTGGGTGTTGACGAAGTAGAAGGACTTCCCGGCGGCGAGGTCGTCGAAAAGCGCCCATGTGGCCGTCCTCCTGCAGGCGGCGTCCCAGCCGATGGAAGGCTGGTCCGGGGTCTCGGAGAGCCAGTAGGTGCCCCAGTCCCTGAGGGCCACCCTGGTGGTGTCCCAGAAGACGGACATGTGCTCCCCGCCGCTCTCCCCGTCCTCGCGGCCGACTCCCACCCAGCGGTACACGGGACAGTTCTCCCGGAGGTAGTCCAGCTGCATGGAGAGGGCCTCCTGCACGCCGAAGACAGCCGGTCTCTGGTCCATGACCATGGCCGCGGCGGCCTCCCGCCTCAGCGGCCAGCTGTGCTCGCCGTCATCGGCAGTGCCGTAACGGATGTTGTAGGACATCACCTTGATGGAGTCCGCCTTCCTGTGGCATGAGGCGGTCAGGATGAAGGCAGGAAGGGCAAGGAGCAGGAGGAGTCTTTTCATGGGATTACTGTCTGAAAAAGAAATAGAACGCGGCCCACCTCAAGGGGATGCCCTTGGCGTAGCCGACAATGTGGTAGGAGGCGTCCTGGACCGTGCCGTCCTCCTTGACGTAGCCGACGGCCCTGTAGCCAGAGTCCTTTATGGTCTGGGCGCTGACGGATGTGAAGAGCATGAGTGTAAGTAATATGCAGAACAGTTTTCTTGCCATCGGACTACTTGTTGAGTTTATCCAGGAACCGCTGCCGGTTGACTATATAGCGTACGTGCCTGCCCTCGCCAACAATCTTACCGCCCTCCCTGGCGGAAACCGAGAAGGTCAGCTTGCGGCCTTCGACCTTTTCCAGCACGGCCGTGGCAACCACTTCGGCACCTATGGCGGAAGGGGAGAGGTGACTGACGGAGATCTCGCTGCCGACGGTAGTCTCTCCTTCTTCGAGAGAAGGTGCTACTGCAAGCATGGCGGCGTTCTCCATCAGGGCCACCAGGCGCGGGGTGGAGAGCACCTCCATGTCCCCAGAGCCTTGTGCTTTCGCAGTGTCGGATGTGGCAACGATCAGATAACTGTCGTGGGAGATTCCTTCTTTGAGCATATTCTACTGATACTTTTGAAAGCTGTACTGCTCGCGAAGAGAAGCTTTGGTCTCCTCATCCTGATGGGTGAAGTAGTTCTTCCACCCTGGGCAGAAGTTGATATGCCAGCGCCAGAAACGCCCGACGAGGGACTTGGGGTTCTTGTCATACTTGGCCCTGAAAGGGCAGTGGGCACAGGAGTAATCTTGGTCTGTCATGGTTTTCGTGTCTTCAAACCATAAAGATAGCAATAATCTGTAACTTTTGTAACAGATTTGGTTTTTAGCATCGCTATCAGCGCGACGGAGATTTACTGAAAACCCCCATTGTATTCATCTGCGGCCACGCTTTCCCGTGTTTTTGTGGTCTGGCGTGACACCCCTGTCACCTGCGGCCACGCTTTTCCGTGTTTTCGTGTCCTGGCGTGATGCTCTTGTCATCTGCGGGGGCGTCTTCAGGGCCATGGGGCCAGGCTGTGGAAAGCGTTAAAAAATCAGATTCCAGAGCCAAAGGACAACTTTCCAAAGCCATTTGAAGATGGATATGAGAAGGAATATACCCATCACAAGCACTATGAGAGCAAGCCTTATCAACTGCCATGAGAGGTATCCTACCCAGCCTGTGAGAACTGAAAGGCCGAAGTAATTGGCAGCCATCAGGACTGCAAGGACTCCGAGGGCGATCAGAAGGTACTTGCCCATCCCGAACAGGACGTATGTGAATACCGATCCATGGCGCTTCCGGCTATGGTCTTCATTATTTATCAGGACCTTGATGAACCAGAGAGCGATCAGGAACACGACACACTGCATGGCGGGCAGCCAGCCATACGGCGGCCAGGTGGGGTCGTTGGTGAAAAAGACGTACCTGGCAACCGGGTTGAGGTCGCTGTAGAAGTTGTACAGGAACGGGGTCACGAAAAGGGCTATGAGCCAGAACGTGAGGTCCGTTCCAAGGTTGTACAGGGTATTAAGGTGCTTGCTCACCATCATGCGGAGGCTGTTTATGCGTGCTCCGCTGCCGTAGACGTTGAGGTCTTCGGCCTGGTCCAGGAGTTCCCTGGCCTTGATGGTGCCAAGACCGCCAAGTTTCCTGTCGGCCTCCTTGAGTATCTTGTCGGCGTACTCCGTGATGGGGGAGACGCCGGCCATGAACTGGTCCTCATAGATGACGCCGTTGTAGCGCTTACCCTTGTAGGTGTACTCCACCCACCAGGTCTCGCAGCGAAGGATATCGGCAAGCTGGAAGAGGATGTGGCAGGTGTCGTTGACCCTTCCTGCGTGCGTCACTATCATCGAGTCCAGCTTTGCGGCCATCTCACTCTCTCCCGAGAAGATACCCTTGCCAATCGAGGGGGCCTGGAACTCGAACAAGCGCTCTCCCGTGTAGTGGCCCCTCTTGTCCATAATCTCTGCCACGCCGGCTACCTTCTCGTCGTGGAAGTAGGCGGTGAGGAGGTTGTCCTTGAGTTCCTGGTCTATGGAAAAGCAGTGGACGTTGCGCCCCTTGCCCTCGCAAACCTTGCAGGTAATGCTTCCGCGCCCGTGACACTGGGAACAGGTCTTTGTTCCCTTTCCGCCGCAGGAGGAGCAAGTCTTCTGCCCTGTGCCGCTGCATGAGTAACAGGTGTGTTTGCCTGAACCTCCGCAGGAGCCGCATGAGACATACCTGTAGGCTATGCGGGTGGAATAGATGGGCGTGTAGCCTTCGTATCCGGATATGTAGCGCTCGGAATACGATTCCTGCTTCTTGCCGCTTCCGCCGCAGGACGAACATGAAGAATAACCGCGTCCGCCGCAGGAGCCGCAGGTGAGGTGACCGCTACCGCCGCAGTTGGAGCAGGTAACGTCGCCGCTGCCTTGACAGGTGGGGCAGGTGACAGAGCCCTGACCGCGGCACGGCTCGCAGGTCTCCACATGGTGTGAGCCAGTTACCTCGAACGACTTGCCGTTGTGGACGAACTTCTCCGTGGTGAGGAGGCTATACGACCAGGGGTTGATGTCCGATGCCTTGTAGATACTTCTGGCTCCGTAAGACGCATTGTTGTATGGATATTGCTTTGAGCTGATGGGACGGTTGTCAAACTGGGTGTGAAGCTCCACGACGTAGATGGGGCAGAGTTCATACTTCTCCAGTTTGATCTGGTCTCCATAGTTGCCGAAGGGATGTCCCTTGGACGAGGCGGCATACTTGTTCACCAGGTCTTTCACCCTGTCGCGGGCAGCCTGGTCAATGGCAAGGATTCTGTTTCTCAGGTATCTGTCTTCCATGGCTACTGCTTTTTAGGTGAAACGAAGAAAGCCTTTACCACCCTTATCGTGAAGATGATCACAAAGAGCAGAAGTACTATCATGAAATAGATTGTGAGAGAAGGACTGTAACCTTCTCCCGGAAGGCTCTGACCGGTTATCACTATGCGCTCCATAAGGTTGGGGCGGGAGTCTGCGAGAGCCGTGGAATCCGCCTTGGCGGCTTTCTTCTCGGCCTTCTCCTTGTCCAGTTTCTCTTCTTTACGGAGCTTGTCCGCATATTTCTGCCGGGCTCCTTTGTCGGATGACTCCTTGTATGCGGCGCTGGATTCCGTGAACAGTTTGCCGAAGGATATCCTCTCGAACGGGGATGCCACCTTCGCTGCCGCGGACTTTGTAAAAAGGGAATCGACCGGAACCGCCTGGTCACGGGTCCTCAGGGCTTCCTGCTGCAAGGGATCCGTGATCTTCTCCCTCTTGTGCTTGGAGCAGGATACGACACCCAGGGCGGTCAGGGCAAGAATTAACAATAAGCGTAACCTTTTCATCTATGGGACGTAATAATGATTTCTGCAAATATATGAATAATTAAGTTTACTTCACGGGGGGAAAATAGTTATCTTTGTGAAAAAGAAACCATGGACCTGCACGTAGACTGCCATTGCCACATACTTCCGGGGCTGGACGACGGCGCCCGGAGCATGGAGGAATCCGTGAGCCTTGCCAGAAAGCAGGCAGGCTGGGGGTTCCGAAAGGTTGTGTGCACTTCCCACAGGGTGGGCAAGTACCCTAACCAGCCGCAGCAGGTCATAGAAACCTGCGGGCGGCTTCAGGAGCAGCTGGACAGGGAGGGAATTCCTCTTGAGCTTACTCCGTCAATGGAGTACCGGTTAATCCCCGAAACTTGGCCGGAGACCCTGGAAAGGGGGTGGCTTCTGCCATGGGAGGGGAACCACATACTTATAGAACTGCCAATCCACAAGGCAAGCAGGATAGGGGACATCGTACCGGAAGATGAGATTCGGCGGCTGCTGGACATGGGTTACCAGCCGGTTCTGGCCCATCCGGAGAGGTATCTGTACCTGGATAAGGAGCGGTATTTGAGCCTCAAGGAGGCTGGCGCCCTGTTCCAGAGGAATCTGGGCTCCTTGGAGGGCCTGTACGGAGAAGCCGTAAGCGTAAGGGCTGAGGCTCTTCTCTCAGAAGGCCTTTATGACCTTCTTGGCACAGACCTCCACAACATGCAGTATGCGGAATTCTTCGATTCTATTTTCCCCTGGTCCTGGTGACCGGATTTCATGTCAGAAAAGCCAGCTAATTCCGGCAGAGAAGGACATGATGCTCCGCGAGGGAATTCCGTCTGTGGTGTAATTATCCAGGAAAGAATAATGGAAGGTTGGGGAGAGGTTGAGGGAGAACCTCCAGATTGGGATGGAGAGCACGGCTCCGGCATCGGCCCAGAGGGAAAAACGCCCAAAGGTGCTCACTCCTTCATTCCTTGACGTAGCACCGAGGTATAGCCCCGGTGTTACCCCGATGTAGAACTCCCATCGGCGGAACAGGAAGAAAAATAGATTGGCGATGAGGTCGTTCCAGATCTGGTCGCCGTAGCCGAAGAGCCCGTCCCATACGGCATCGCTGACGGCCCCTGTGAGAGCATACGCTGCGGCGTCGTCGAAGGAGACCGTCCCTGTCTTATAGGATATTCCCAGAGGAATACCTGCCAGATACTCGTAGCCGCCGGGCTCCGGAGCTGCCATGATTCCCGTCCTGAAAGCGAAATGCCTCCGGAAGAGACGGGAGTAGGTCATCTGGAGGAAGATGGTATCCATATTGCCTTCATCCACGGATGTGAGCACGCCGAACTCTGCCGAGATATCCTGTATGGAGTAGTTGGGGTTGAACTTCCCCGTCTGTGCCTGCAGGGATGCCGTCCCGGCAAGGAAAAGTACAATGGATATGATGATACTTCTTGTGCTCATAGTGAGGTTTTAAGTGACGCAAATATAGTCAAAACCGGCCAAAAAGCAAGCGCCGCGTGCCTCCCGGCAAGCGGCGCTTTTCATCTAACCTAAAAACTTAACCTATTAAAACTATTCGAGTTAATTAACTGCAAATTCTGTGCCTTGGGCCTGCAATTCGTTAAGTTCTTTATCTGGTTTTATGGAAATTATGCGAATATCGTTTACGGGACGGTCCATCCGGTCCGTTTTTACTCCTGCAATCTTGTCAATTACGTTGAATCCGGCAACGGTTTCTCCAAAAACGGTGTACTCTCCGTCAAGGTGTACGCAGTGGTCAGGATCCTGTACGATGTAGAACTGGGAACCGGACGACTCCTTGAACGGATTGGCCATGTCTCCGCGGCGGGCGGCGGCAAGCGCTCCCTTGGAATGGCGGTGAAGCGGAGCACCGCTGGCATCCCTCATCTCTGCGGGGATGGTGTAGTCCGGACCGCCCTGTCCGTACAGGGCCACTTTGGCGGTGTCCCTGGTGTAGGGGTCTCCGCCCTGAATCATGAATCCGTTAATCACACGGTGGAACAGCAGGCTGTCGTAGTATCCGGCCAGGGCAAGTTTTTCAAAATTGTCCCTGTGGCGCGGAGTGTCGCTGAAAAGGCGCACCTTGATGGTTCCCATGTTTGTGACGATGTCGAACACCGGAGTGGGAGGGAGGGTCTTTGCTATTGCTGCGGCGGCTACGGTGTCCAGGACCTCCGCTGCAGGCTCCTCCCCGGCGGGCTTCTGTGCCCCTTTTCCCTTGCAGGCTGCAATTGCGCCCACGGCAAGGATTATATACAATAACTTCTTCATGGCATTGAGTTGAACTTTTATGCAAAAATAACTAATTTTGTACTTAATATGGCAAATCCTCTGAAACAATTAGCCGGCGAAACCGCCATCTACGGGCTCAGCTCCATCCTGGCCAGGGTGCTCAACTTCCTGTTTGTCCCCATCTATACCCGCATGCTCACCCAGGTGCAGTACGGCGTGGTGACGGAGTTCATGGCCTATATCGCCATCCTTCAGGTGGTGCTGGTGCTGGGGCTGGAGACGGGCTGTTTCCGCTTTGCCAACAAAGAGGGTGAAGACCCCCGCAAGGTCTATTCCGGAGCCCTGCTTGCCGTAACGGGCCTCAACCTGGCCTTCCTGGCGTGCATGGTGGCCTTCTCCGGTTCCATATCGGCCGCCCTTGGTTATGAAGGCTACAGGTCCCTTATTATATATGTTGCCTCCATCCTGTTCTGCGACAGCGTTACGGCAATCCTCTTTGCGAAACTCCGTCAGGAGCACAAGGCCGTAAAGTTCGCCGTCCTCAAGACCGTAAAGATACTTACGGAGACTGGGGCAAACATCGTCCTTTTCTTCGTGTGGCCGGCAAAGCCGGATTTCACCTATCCCATACTGGCCATATTCATCAGCTGCGTGCTGTGCCTGGTGCTGTTTATACCGGATATCATGAAACTCCGTCTGGTGTGGGACAGCGGCGTGGTAAAGCGCATGCTGGTGTATTCGCTTCCTCTTATGGTGGCGGCACTTCCGGGCGTTGCCAACGACTTCCTGGACAGGATACTCTTCCGTTTCTTCGACACATCGTCAGAGGCCTGGAGGGCGTCCCTGGGCATTTATCAGGCCGCCGTGAAGCTGGCCGTGATAATGAACCTCTTTATCCAGATGTTCAGGTATGCGGCTGAGCCGTTTTTCTTCCAGAGGGCAAAGGACAAGGGCTCAAAGGAACTGTATGCCGTTGTAATGGAGTACTTCACCGCTTTCTGCGGGCTTGTGTTCCTTGGGGTTATCGGATATATCGACATAATTTCCTACCTGCTTGGAAAGGATTTCAGGGTAGGAATAGGGGTTGTCCCAATCATGCTCCTGAGCTACATGCTGCTGGGGATGCTTTTCAACGTTTCCATGTGGTACAAGCTGTCCGGAAAGACTAAGATGGCCATCTGGATTACCCTGGCGGGGCTCATTGTGACAACGGTTGTGAACATAGTGTTCATGCCCCGCTTCTCCTACTGGGCATCGGCCTTCGGGCATCTGGCAAGCTATCTTGTCATGTTTATCCTCAGCGCCGCCCTTGGGGCAAAGTACTATCCCATTCCGTACAGCTGGAAGCGCATAGGTGCGTTTTTCGTCCTTATGGGCGCGGCATACGCCGTGATGTTCTTTACCGCACCTTCCGGGAGCGGCGTGCACTGGCTTAACATCGGCCTCAATACCGTCCTTATCCTTGCGTACGCTGGGGCATCGTGGATGATTCTCCGCAGGCGCCCCGTCCAAACTGCCGCGTAAATGGAGAAGAAGGTGTCGCTGTGGGAGATTTTCGCCGTCTTTGCAAAGATTGGCGCCTTCACCATAGGCGGTGGCTATGCCATGATCCCCATCATCCAGGCGGAAATGTCCAAAAGGGGATGGATAAGTGACGATGAGCTTCCGGACATAGTGGCCCTTTCGCAGAGCGCGCCAGGTGTTATGGCGGTGAATATCTCCATCTTTGCAGGGCACAAGCTCCGCGGGGTAAAAGGCAGCATTGTGGCCACGCTGGGAAGCATCCTGCCGTCTTTCCTGGCAATACTTGCAATAGCCATGTTCTTCACCGCTTTCAAGGATAATCCGTGGGTTGAGAAGGCCTTCAAGGGCATCCGCCCGGTGGTGGTTTCCCTCATTGCGGTTCCTATGATCAACATGGCCAAAAAGGCCTGCAAGAGCTGGTGGGCGTGGCTTCTGGCCATTGCGTCGCTGGCGCTGGTGGCATTTTTGAACGTGTCGCCGATATATATAATTATCTGTGTATTGGTCCTGGGATTCAGTATCACCTGGTTCAGAGATTCCCGGAACAAGTCCGGGAATGACGGAGAGTGATGGAAGCGCTGAGCCTCATACTGCAGCTGGCGTGGACGTTCTTTGTGATAGGGGCGTTCACCATAGGGGGAGGGTATGCCATGCTGTCCCTTATCCAGAACCAGGTGGTGGTGGAGCATCCGTGGATCAGCGAATCGGCCTTTACGGATATTGTGGCCATTTCCCAGATGACACCGGGGCCCATCGGCATCAATACGGCCACCTACGTGGGCTACGACGTGGTCTCCCAGGCCACCGTCAGCCACCTGATGTGCATCGCCGGGTCCGCCACGGCCACCCTCGCCCTCGTCCTTCCCTCCTTCATCCTGGTGCTCCTCATCGTCCGGTTCTATACACAGTTCCGAAGCAGCGCCCTGTTCGAAGGGGTGATGGGTTGGCTCAGGCCGACGGTCGTCGGACTCATCGGCGCGGCGGCGGTCATCCTCATCGTCAAGACGACCTGGGGGGCTTCGGGGCCCTCGTTCGAGCTCGTCAGGGAGAACTTCCCGGACTGGAAGAGCTGGCTGCTCCTCGCCGGGGCCTTTGCGGCCTCCTACTGGGGCAAAGTCAATCCGATTCTGGTCATCCTCTGCGGCGGAGTGCTCGGCCTGCTACTATATTGACCGGATTTTTCATATCTTTGCAAGCAACATTGAAAACCATACCATGCGCATCTCCAGATTACTGATCGCCGCGACGGCCGTCGCCGCCGCCGCTTGCTCCCAGGCCAAGCCTGAGCCGCCGGAAATCATCCCCCAGCCGGCCGAGATTACCGTCAACGACGGTTCTTTCAAGGTAGCCGGCGCTTCTTTCACCATCGGTGAAAACGTCCCCGCAGAGGCCCTCAAGGCCATCGGGGCCTTCCGGGACAACCTTGAAACCGTGACGGGCACCAAGACCGGGGACAAGGCCGGATTCTCCTTCCTTCTCAACGAGAACCTCGGTCCCGAAGCCTACGCCCTCAAGGTTACGCCCGAGGGGGCCACGGTCGAAGCCGCCGACTTCAACGGGTTCTTCTATGCGATCCAGAGCATCAAACAGATGCTGCCGGGCGAAATCTACGGAAACGCCCCGGCGAAAGCCGCCT
>JAEEGK010013136.1_pt1 | contig 18702 bp, 10 predicted proteins | sample 8958771 | NCBI WGS metagenome assembly JAEEGK01 (sample SAMN16246547, study PRJNA631951) | gut metagenome | biome: gut microbiome; feature: rumen; material: SC-attached | host: Bos | place: Iran: Karaj | collected 2018-10
TCGGTTTTCTGCTATTATTACTTATACCGTCAAGTTCATCCAAGATTAAACAAGATGGTTTTCTTTTTTGGTCTTTTTTCAAATTCGTTAAATTATGAATCAAAGTCGAATTATAAATTCTTAATATTAATTTATCTGTAGTCCTTTCTTCACTCGCATTTACAATAAGAGGTTCATATCCACATTGCTTTGCAATTATATTCGCTAAAGTTGTTTTGCCTACACCCGGCGGCCCTCCTATTAAAATTATTTTGTGCTTTTGTCTGATGTAATCGACTTCAACGAATTGAAATTGGTCTTTAATTTTCTCGTCCTTTTTTTTGAGTTTGGGTTTTATTGGTGATAATGAATTGGGGATTAGGGGTATGGCCGTTTTTGGAATGATGAATTTTTTGTTGAAAACTATATCGTCCCAACTTTTCATCCAGGTTAATATTTCTCTGTTTGTCTTTTCGTCTGTTAATAAATCTGAATATGATTTTGGTTTGTATTTGTCTGTGAAAAGTAAAGTTTTTATATTTGATGTCATTTTATTTTTTTTTTTCAAATTATTTCTTTTTTTTTAATTTAATAAAAATAAATCAATTAATAAAAATTCAAAAAAAAAAAATATTTAAATGAATTCTTCACATATAAAAAAGAAAAAGCCTTTTTTATTCAATATAAAAGACAAAAATTCAAAAAATAAAAAAACATCAAATCTAAAACAAGAATTTGGTTTTTCAAAAGGAAAAATAGGTCAATTTTCCTTAGGAAAAACATTAGGAAAAGGTACATTTGGTGAAGTAAAATTAGGAATCCACCAAATAACAGGAGAAAAGGTAACTTCAATAATATAAACTAAAAATAATATAAAAAAAATTTAAAAAATTAGGCTGCAATAAAAATATTAGAAAAATCAAAAATAATAGATTCAATAGACAAAACTCGTTTAGATAGAGAAATAAAAATATTAAAATCAACCTTTCATCACAACATAATAAAAATATATTCAGTAATAGAAACAAAAGAAAAAATATACATAATAATGGAATATGCAGAAAATGGAGAATTATTTGATTACATAATATCAAAAGGAAAATTAGGAGAATATGAATCAAATAAATTTTTTCATCAAATAATAGATTCAATAGATTATATTCATAAAATGGGCATTTGTCACAGAGATTTAAAACCAGAAAATATGTTATTAGATAATAATAATGATTTAAAATTAATTGATTTTGGTTTAAGTAATTTATATTATAAAAATGAATTAATTAAAACACCTTGTGGTTCACCGGGTTATGCTTCACCTGAAATGTTAAGAGGTGAAAATTATAATGGATTATTAAGTGATATTTGGTCTTGTGGTATTGTTTTATATGTTATGTTATTTGGTTATTTACCTTTTGATGATAATACTGAAAATGGTTTATATGAAAAAATTATTATTGGAAAATTTAATATACCTAATTTTATTTCTAATTTAGGAAAAAATTTATTAGAAAAAATTTTAGTTACTGATCCTAATAAAAGAATTAATGTTGAAGGAATTAGAAAAGATAGTTGGTATAATTTATATGATTTTTTTCAAGTTAAAGGATTGTTTATTTCTTGTCAAGATATTCCTATTGATTATTCTATTGTTGATTTAATGAAAAATTATGGTTATAATAGTGAAAATGTTATTTTGAATATTAGAGAAAATAGACATAATAATATTACTACTTTATATTATTTACTTGTTAAGAAAAATTATAAAAAAAAAATTTATTCTGTTTCTGATTTAGTATCAAATTCTTTTAAAAAATATATTTCTAAAAATAATAAAGAACCAAAAAGTTTAAAGTTAATGAAATTAAAATCAAAATCAATTTTTGGAGAAAACTCAAATACAGATATGCAAACTCCAAAAACTGAAAAAGTTAAAGAAATAACAATTGATAATTTAAAAACTATTGAAACCACTTGTAAAACTGATAGAGAATCTTCTATTGATAATTTACAAAAAAAAATACTTCATAATATTGATGAACAAAATGAATATAATAATATTCATGATAAAAAAATTGATTTTCATAAATTATTAATGAAAATGCCAAATAAGAATAAACAAATAAAAAAAGAAGCAAATTTACTTAAATCTCATATTAAAACACAATATGATAATTATAATAAGAAATCAATTCCTTTTAAGAAAAAAAATATTAATCCTACTTTATTTATTAAAACAAATTCTGTTTCTACATCTTTATCAAATATAAAAAAAAATAATAAAATAAAATATAGAAATTCATTAAATAATAGTGCAGAAAAATATCCTACTAATAATTATTATAATAATAAACTTCGTTTAACTTTAAATAAAAATAATAATAAAGAAAATATTACAGATAGAAATTATTCACCAATTAAAAAAAGAAAATGTGTTTCTTTAGAAAAAAATGAAATAAATGATAATAGTGTATCAAAAGTAAGAGCAATTTCTTCTTCTTATGAAAAGAAAAAAACATTTTTAAAAAGTAAAATTGTAAATATGAAAAACAATATTTATAAAAATAAAAATGAAGGAAAAGAAAAAAGAATATTTTCAAAAATTAAAAAAATTGATTTTTATTCACTTAAAGAAAAAAAAAGAAACAATCAAACATTTAATTATAATATAAAACAATTAACAATAAATAAAAGTTCAAGTATAAAAAAGAAAAAGAAAAAGGAAAATGCAAATGAAAAGTCAATTAATCCATTTTTAATGATGAAACCATTAAATTTAAATATAAAAAATATTAAAGGAATACATTATAAAATAAATTCAAATAGAATTGAAAATAAAAAAAATTCAATATCAATTTTAACATATTCAAATTCAAAAAAGAAAAAAGAAAATAAAAGCATTTCAGAACCTAAAATTCCAGAAATTATTAAAACATATAATTTAAAATCTAATAAAAAAGTAGTTAAAAGAAAAGCAATAAGTTTAGAAAAAAATGTTAAATATTATGAAAACAAAATACAAAAGCAATTTCAAAGGAAAAATAATTCGATTAATGTTAATAAAAATAATAGTTATGATAAAAAAATTAATTTTAATAATATTATAAAAGAAAATAATAATAATGAGCATATTTTTAATTTAAAAATTGAAAAAAAAAGTCCTTTTTTAAATTATTTTAATGATAATTTTGATAAAGGAATATATATTGAAAAACCAATTTCTTATATTAAAGAAACTTTAATCCCTTTATTTAAGAAAAATACAATTAATTATTCATTTAATGGAATTTATATTATAGAATGTATTAAAGATAATAATAAATTTAAAATTGAATTCTCAAAATATAAAAACAAAAATGGAATTTTAATAAATATATATCCAATTGAAATAATTAATAGTAATGATTATATTAAAATTCAAGATTTAATTTTTTCAAATATAAAAATCAATAAATAATAATTAATAAAATTATAAATAAAAAAATAATTTTTATTTTAAAAAAAATAAATAATTTCATTTATTAAAATGGATTCATCTCAAAAGGAAAATGAAGAAGAAAAAAAAGAAACAGAAACAAAAGAAACACAAAAAGAAGAAAATTTCCCTTTAAAAAATAAACCTCCCCAAAAGGTAACTTTATTTTCCAAAATAGATAATATTTTATATCCAACTACAAAAAACGGATTAATAAATTTAAATATAAAATTAGAATCAGTGTTTAAAACAATAAACAAATTTCAAACATCAAAACCAATTTTATTAATAAAATATCCAGAAACAAAAATAACATGTGATGAATTAAAAGATTTATTTATTGAAACTGAAGAATTTCCTTTAAAAGAACCAACAAAATATAATATAATAATTGATTGTCAAAATTTTATTCATTATGAAAAAATAGAAAAAGAAATTTCTCAATTAAAAGAACCAAAAAAAATTGATATAAATTTATTAAATAATTTATTTAATTCAACAAATGAAAAAGGAACATTAATGTTATTATGTGATGTATATTATTTACGTCAAATGCTATCTTCATTATTAGAAATAGAAAATAAAAAAACAAAATTTTTCATAAAAGAATATATAGTAGAAAAAGTACCATTTTTAAGTTTATTTTGTTTACAAAAAATGGGAGAAAGTAAAGATGAAATAAATTTAAAAGATCAAAAATTAATAACATATGAATTATATGAAGATTTAAAATTAACAAGTCCAATATCATTTACAATGTCACAATTAAAAAATAGTGTAACATATATGTCAGAAATGTATATATTTCAATTTTTTTTAAGAGAATTACACCCAGGTGAATATTTTCCAATGAAAATACAAGAAAATTTTTGGACAAATAATATTGAATTTACAATAACAATTGCAGATTCAAATGAAAAAAATTTATTAGAAACAAGAAAATGTGTTGCAATAATAGTAAGTAAAAATTACGTAAGTGATTTTATGTATTTATCAACTCAAAATTATATGGCTTTATGTAGACAAGTTAAAGCAGCAAGAATAATTTTAATAAGACCTGCTCCTTTTAATTTTGATGATACAAATACTATTAAAAATAAAATGAGAGCTTATATTTTATTATTTAGATTTAGAGATTGTATTGATGAATCCATTCCAGTTATGTTAATGAGTGATGAAAATCAAAAAACTGAATTTGTTTTTGCTGGAAATAATTTTGTTATAAGAGATATTGTTGATAATGAAAGAAAAGATACTTTTAGACAATTATTATTTAAAGCAAGACCAAATGAAGTTCAAACTGAAATTAAATTAATTTTATCTTCTTTAAATAAAATTAAAAAAGATGAGAATGAATTTAATTACATTCCTTTACATAGTGTTGAAAGATTATCGAAAAAAGGTTTTGTTCAATGTTTTGATGATTCTTCTATTCCTGTTTTTTATGTTAAAGTTGTTTTATGTGCTTTATATTTTAGTAATATGAGTAATTTTCCAAAAGAAAATTTAAAAATTTTAATTCTTGGTTCTAGTTGTGGAATGTTAAGTTATTTTTTTGATAAAATTTTAAAATCTCATATTGAAATTGATAATGTTGAAAGTGATAAAGAAATTGTTGATATTGGAAATAAATATTTTGGATTAAATAATTATAAAAAAGAAAAAAAAAATATTAAATGGTTTTTCAATGATTCTAAAACTTTTTTAATGGAATGTAAAAATGAAAATTATTATGATTTGATTATTAATAATATTATTAATATTAATATTAAAGAAGATATTAGTCCACCTAAAAAATTTTTTGAAGATAATGTTCTTGTAAAAATTTATTCTTTATTAAAACCTAATGGAATGTATATTAATAATACAATGACTAGAAATTTACAAAATTATGCTGAAGCATTTAATATATTAGATAAAGTTTTTCCTTTAATTTATTTGATTGATAATAATGAAGATTTAAATAAAATTCATTTTTGTTTTAAAAGTAAAAGTTTAAGTGAAGATTATGAGAAAGTTTATAAAGATAATTTAAGTAAATTAAATAATAAAGAATATTGTGATAATACATTAATTGATAATATTCATAGAAGAATTATGCCAAAAGTTGCAGATACTGAATTAGTAAAAAAAGTTTTATTTGATAATCATTTAAGAGAAAGTCCAAAATAAATAAATAAATAAATAAAAATAATAAAATAAAAAAAAAAGAATTAAAAAAATAATAAGTTAAAATATAAAATAATTATTTAAAAAAAAATAATTAATTATTTAAAAATATCAAAATGAAAATAGATGAACAAATAGATAAATTAATATCAATAGCAGGACATAAACATAGATATCAAGTATTCCAATTAATAGTAATGACAGTTCTTTGGATTCATTGTAATTTTATGGCAGTTGTTCTTCCTTTTTTAGAAAAAGTTCCAGATGTTACTTATTATAAAAATAATACTAAAATAGATACTCCTTTAACATATGATATATGTAAAAAAGAAAAATATAATATCACTAAAATTTATGATTATAGTTGGGTTTCTCATTATAAAATTGAATGTGATGAATTTAAAACTGGATTAATTAGTTCTTTTACTTTTGTTGGTAATACAAGTGGAGCTTTATTATTTACTTTAATAACTAAGTTATTCACTCATAAACAAAATCTTATTTTTTCTTCTATTGGTTTTATGGTTGTTATTGGATTATGTGTTTTAATTGATAATTTTTATTTTATTTTAGTTTTATTAGTTTTTGTAGGAACTTTTGGAAATTTTTTATGTTATAGTTCTTTAGTTTTAGTTGAAGAATCTGTTTGTCCTGAAAGAAGATCTTTATATGGGAATATTGTTAATATTGGTTATACTTTCTGTGGTATTGTTTATGTTATTTTATTTTATTATATTCAAAAATGGGAAAATGTTTTTATAATTTTGATTATTTGTTCATTTATAATGATGTTAATTATAATTTTTTTTATATATGATTCACCAAGACAAGCAATACATAAACATGATATGGATAAAACATTATATATTTTAGAAGGTATTGCATCATTTAATGGAATAAAAGATTCATATTCTCAAAAATTAGAAAGTGAAGAATATAAAAGTATTTTATCATTTTTAAGTAATGAAGAAACAAATGAAACAACAGAAACATTAGAAAATACAAATGATTCAATAATAGAAGAAGATAATCAAAAAAGAGCTTTATTAAAAAAAAAGAAAAAAAAACTTCAAGAAATAACAGCAATTGCATTTATAAAATATCCATCAATAAGATATAAATTTTTAATATTAAATTATTGTTGGTTAACAGCATGTGGAATATATAATGGAATAGCAGTAGGAAGTAAATCACTTCCAGGTGACATATACATAAATATAATATTATTATATATTGCAGAAGCTTTCGCATATTTCATTTCAGGAATTTTAATGGAAATTAAATGTTTAGGAAGAAAAAGAACAATTTGGGGTGGATTTGTAATAACAATAACTTGTTGTATTTTATTAGCTTTTTTAAATTTAAGTAATACAATTTATTTCATTTTAGATTTATTAGCTAGATTTTGTATAAGTGCAAATCATACTATTTTTTATACTTATTCATTAGAAGTTTATCCTACTCCAGTTAGAACTATTGGATTTGGTATTAATGCTGGATTTGGAAGTTTTGCTTCTATTATTTCACCTATGCTTTTAGAATTATTTAATATGAATACTAATTTTGTTATTTATGCTGTTTTATGTGTTATTGCTATGTTTTTAATGATTTTTCTACAGGAAACTGTTGGAAAACCTATGAAGGAATCTATTGATGAATTAAATGAAGAATATGATGATGATGAACAAAAAAATAATGAAGATATTAAAAATAATATTAATAAAAATTTAGTTAATCCAATTGAAAATGATACACAAAAAAATAATGATGAAAAGATAAGTTATGAACCTTTATTTGAAGAAAAAAAAAATGAGGATAATAATTCATCTGAAGAAAAAAAAGATGATGAGAATGAATATTTAAATGAAAGCAATCAAAATTAAAACAATAAATGTATAAATAGAATATTTATAAATGTTAAAGTTTAAGAATAATTATAAAATAAGAAAAAAAATCTAAAAGAAAAAATATTTTAATAAATTTTACATAAATATAAAGAATATACTCAATTACATATACAATATAAAATTTATTTAAAATAAAATGATTCAAAAAACAATTTTTTTTTTTAAAAACAACAACTTAGATTTTTTTTATTAAAACTTTTTAATTTATCAACATTAATATTTATCCAATTAATTAAATTAGGTTCATGATTAATAATTTCTTGAAAAGCTTCATAACTAATTTCATCTAAATTTTCATTATTTTCAATTAAAGTTGAATTATTATTACAATTACTACTTCCTTGAATATAAAAATTAGTATTTGAACTATTAACAGTCAATCTTGGTCTTTGTAATATTTTATTCATATTTGTATTATTTTCAATTGTTTTTTCACAAGAAGAAATATTACCTAAATTTCCAAGTGTTGAATTTTTAATAATAATAGTTTGAGATATTAAAAATTTATATTTTTCCATTGTATAATTTACAATATTTTCAATATCTTTTTGTGTTAAATATGTTTTTAATATTTCATGTGAAGAAATTGCATCTTGTATTATATTTATTAATGTTTCTCTTTCTATTTTATTTGTTTGAGGATTTGAAAATAATTTAAAACATAATTCACATTGGGATAATGTTTTTCCATTTTCAAACACACTAAAAAATTTTAAAAATTCTCTAAAATTTATACAATTATCTTTATTTTGATCAAAAGAATAAAATAAATGTTTTGAAAAACTATTATCATGTAATTTTACTATTGATAAAAATTCATTATAATCAATTAATCCATCATCTTTTATTTTTGAAGAAAATTTTTTAAAAAATTCAAAAAATGTTATTATTACTTCGTTTTTGAAAAGAGTTATTTTACTCATTTCCATTAATTCATTTTTTTTTATTGGATGTTTATTCATTGAACCATTACCCATAAAAAATATATTTTTTTATATAAACTAAATGAATCAATAATTAGTTTTATATTTTATTATTTTATATAATTTATTTATAATATATTAGTTTCTATTTTTTTTTTCTTCTACTAACATTTCATTTAATTTTGAATTATCATTTTTTAAATTTGAATCAATTGAAGTATTTTTTTCTTTCATTTCTAAATTAATTTCTGAAGTATTCGTTATTAAATCTCTTATATTTCTATCAGGATATATTTGTTCAATTTTTTGTATATAATCAATAATTAAAGTATTCTTTTCTAAAAAAAATTTTGCATTATCATTATATGTAAATCTATTTTTATAATCTGTTGGATTAAACCAAAATTCTTTTATATTAAGTAAACAATTATTTAAAGTATAAGGATTTTTTTTATTTTTTCTTCTAAGATTTTCACTAGTAGTTTGATTAGAAGAAACAAAAATAAAATGTGCAATTGATAAAGGAATATGAAATAAAAGAGAAATTAAAATAAAACTTAATAAAACAATAGAAAAAACAAAATCAAAATTCCAACTTTTATCAATAGAATAAACAATATAAAATAATATAAAATAAATATAAATAACATTAAAACAATTTCCAATTAAAATCAAAACTACAAATTTTCTTCTATTATAAATTCCAATACAATTACTTAACCAAGGACAATGATGATCATGTCTTAAAATACATAAATTACAATGTTTACAATGAAAAACTCTTAAATCTCTTGCAATAAAACATGTATTACAATATTTAAGAAAAAATTCTTGTCTATTTAAACTTGCAATCATCATTTTAGTTCTATTATCATTTTCTTCATTTGTAAAATTAGGAAAATATGCTCCTGGATTTGATAATCCAACAATTAAAATTTGAAAAAATTCAAAAAAGGAAATTAAAATTATTATTATTAGATTTTTAATAGAAAAATAATTTGTATATTTTATTGTGAGATATAATAATCCAATTATAGAAAATAATATTAAAATTAATGTTATTATTAATCCTATTGGTTTTGTTAGAATTGAACATTTTCCTTTATAAAAAAATTTTCTATTTCCTATTTTTGTAAATGGTTTATCTGGATACATTATAATTGTTTTTTTCTCTATTTCCATAATATTATAATAAGTGACTTTTTATTTCAATTTAAAATAAAAATAAATTTTTATTATTAATATTACAATATTTTATTAATTAAATAATAAAAAAAAAAAATAACTATTATGGGAGATATATATGATCATTCATATAATAATCCATTCCATTTTAATAGACATTCCCTTGGTGATCAATATAAATTAAATATCCAACATAATATAAACAATCAAAATTGGTTAACAGGTAATACAAATTATTATTCAAATGGTTCAATTCTTCGTGATAGTGCAAAATACGTTTTACCTCAACAAAGAAATGACTTAAATCAATATCAAAATAACAATTATTCCTCAAATTATTACCCAACAGAAAGTTATAAAAGTTATAAAAATAATTCATTAGATAATGCAATAAATAGAAATTCAAATAATAGATATGATAAAATAAATGCATTAAGATATAATTTATCTCCAATTAATAAAACTGAAATTTCAAAAAATCTAGAAAGTGAATATAGAGCAAAATATATTCCATATGATCCTGAATTTTATAAACCAGTTCATCAAAAGAGATCAGCAGGAAGGAGATTAGATATTGGAAATGTAGGATATATGACAGAAGATAACAATAAGAGAAAAAAAAGATATAAATATGATCAATTGAGATTACCTGATGAATTAAGGAGAAAATTAGAAATGTTAGAAAATGATGTTGGAATTGATAGTGAAGTTGAATTTCCTGATGTTTCTGAAACTAATTTTGAAGAAAAAGATCCTGTATTATCTCCTTTTAGAATGAATAAACATAGAAAAACTAAGAGTAAGAAATTAGATGATGAAATTCCACCTGAAGATAAAAAAGAAGATGATAAAGAAGATGATAAAAAGGAAGATTTTATTAAACCATTTATTGATGATATTGAAGTAGATAATGATAAAGAAATTGAAAAAGATGTTGAAGATGAAAAAGCAACTTCTTTAGAAAAACCATTTGAAGTTGAAAAACCTGAATTAAAGGAAAAATTACCTGAAATGTTTAAACCTAAAGATAAAATTAAACCTAATCAAAAAGATAAAGTAAGTTTATATGATAATGAAAATGATAAAGGAACTAAAAATAAGAATAATAATGATATTGATAATAATGATAATAATAAAAATGTTCCTATAAATAAATATTCAAAATCAATTATTAATCCACTTCCACAAGATGATTCAAAAGGAAAAGTAATTGAACCACCGAGAGGTCCTAAACCAGAAAGAAAAATAGAAAAGAAAGTTGAAGAAGAAAATAAACCACCTGAACCTATTTTAATAAATAAACAAATTAATGAAATAAAACCAAATGATATTATTATTAATAAAGAAAATGATGATGATAATAAACCAAATTTAATGGAAAAACCAACAGAAATAATTATTAGTAAAACTATTATTAGTAAACCTAATGATAATATGAAATCTAATTTAAATGATGATAGTCTTAATGAAATGAAAAAACAAATTTCTGAAGATGAAGGAAAACAATATATTATTGAACCAATTAAAGAAGAAAAACCTGAAACTAAAACAGAAAAAAAAAAAGAAGTAATACCAATTAAAGAAGAACAACCATCTGGTCCAAAAGTTATAAATAAACAAATTTTAGATTCAAAAGAAAATGATATTCCAATACAACAAATAGATTCTGAATTAAAAACTTTTGAAAAACCACAAGAAATAAAATTATTAAAAACAATAATTAAACCAAGTGAAAGTGAAAAACCAAAAGAAACATCATTAAATGAAACATCAAATAAACCAATAAATCAAGATCCAGAAAAACAAAAAACAATAGAACCAATTAAAATAGAGAAACCAATTGAAAAACCACCAATAATAGAAAAAGAAATTAATCAAGAAAATAAAGAAAGAGAAGAAGATAAAAAAGTTCCTTTACGTAATAGGAAAAATATAAATGATCAATTAATAAAAGTAGAAAAAAAAGAATTTAAACCAATAACAGTAGAATATACAGATAAAGATGATTATCAAAATCCTCATCAAATAACAACAACTAAAGAAAATTCAGTAATAAAAACAACTCCAGTAAAACCAGAAAAATTACCATTTGAAGAAGAGAAAGAAGAAGAACCTGAACCAATTGATAAAGAACCTTCTGTCCCAATAATAATTGAACCAGAAAAAATTACAGAAACTATACCTGAACCTATTAAGAAAGAACCAGTTATTGATGATAATACAAAAAAGAAAAAAGTATTTACACCAATTTCTGCTAATTATCTTGATAAAGAAAGTGATGTTGGTAATCATAATGTTGTTTCAAATAAAGATAATGTTGTCCCAGTTGAAAAAGGTAAAAAAAGTAAAAAAAGTGGTGATGATGGAGATGATATTGATAAAAGTTTATCTGGTATTATTCCTGGTATTGAACCTGAAGAAGAACAAAATATTATTAAACCTATTCAACCTCAAGATATTGAACAAAAACCCGATGAGATAAAAAAGGAAGAATTTAAACCAGAAAATGTTAAATATGAAGAAAATATTACTAAACCAGTTGATAATAAAACTACAAAGAATAAGAAAGAAACTTTCAAACCAACTAGTGTAGAATATCATGAAGAAGAATCACAAAAGCCTGATAAGGATAAAGGTAAAAAAGAAAAAAGTACATTTAAACCAACTAGTGTAGAATATCATGAAGATGAATCACAAAAGCCTGTTAAGGATAAAGGTAAAAAAGAAAAAAGTACTTTTAAACCAACTAGTGTAGAATATCATGAAGAAGAATCACAAAAACCTGTTAAGGATAAAGGTAAAAAAGAAAAAAGTACATTTAAACCAATTTCTGCAGAGTATATTGATAAAGATAATGATTATATTAAACGTGATATTGTTGTTTCTGATGATAATGTAGTAGATAGATTCCAAGATATGATAAGTTTTCTTGATGATGAAGAAATTGATAATAATAAAGATTTTGATAAAGATGATAATGATGAATTCCATTTATCTGGAATTATTGAAGGTGTTAAAAATATTCCTGAAGAAGTTGGATATAGAGATAATTTAGGACAAGGTCAAATTACTGATTATGATGGAGTTAATAAAAATAAACCTACTGAATTTGAAGAACAAAAAGTCGATTATATTGAAGATACTTCAAAAGGTGTAAAAACAGATCAAGGTGGAGTTGTTAAACAAAAGAAACAAAAATTTGAACAACAAACTGTAGGATATGTTGATCCAACATTTAAAGGAGATGATAATAAAGATGCAGGTGTAGCTAAACAAAAAAAACAAAAGTTTGAACAACAAAATGTAGGATATATGGATCCTAAATTTAAAGGAGATGATAATAAAGAAGCAGGAACTGTTAAACAAAAAAAACAAAAGTTTGAACAACAAAATGTAGGATATATGGATCCTAAATTTAAAGGAGATGATAATAAAGAAGCTGGAGCTGCTAAACAAAAGAAACAAAAGTTTGAACAACAAACTGTTGGGTATGTTGATCCAACATTTAAAGGTGATAATGATAAAGAACCAGGTGCTGCAAAAAAAAAAGAATTTGAAGAACAAAATGTTGATTATGAAGAAAAAGAATATAATAAATTAGATCCAAATCAACCAGATTATATTATATCTGGAATAATCCCAGGTCTAGGTAAAAAAGAAGAAGATGATATTCATCCTGATGATGATAATAGTTATCCAATTGATTATTATCTTGATGAAGATGAAAATGCTGAAAAACATAAATTTAAAACTATATTACGTAGAAATAAAGATGATGAATCATATATGGATGGAATAATTTATGGAAAAAAATTAACTGAAGAAGATGATGGAATGGGAGGATTAATAAAAGGAAAAAAGAATCAATTTAATCCAGAAGAAGTTGATTACATGGATAAAGAAATAAAACAAAAAGAACCAGAAAAAGAAATAGAAGAAGAAAAAGGAGAATTAATTGATGGAAAAATTAAAGGAAAAAAGAATAAATTTAAACCAGAAGAAGTAGATTATATGGATAAAGAAATAAAACAAAAAGAACCAGAAAAAGAAAAAGAATTAGAAAAAGAAGAATTAATTAAAGGAAAAATTAAAGGAAAAAAGAATAAATTTAAACCAGAAGAAGTAGATTACATGGATAAAGAAATAAAACAAAAAGAACCAGAAAAAGAAAAAGAAGAAGAAAAAGAAGAATTAATTGAAGGAAAAATAAAAGGAAAAAAGAATAAATTTACACCAGAAGAAGTTGATTATATGGATAAAGAAACTAAACAAAAAGAACCAGAAAAAATTTTTGAAAATCAACCAGATTTTGTTATATCAGGATTAATTCCAGGAATAGGAAAAAATGAAGAAGAAGAAGAAGAAGATGATAATTACCCAATTGATTATTTCCTTGATGAAGATGAAAATGATGATATGCATAAAATTAATACTATTAATTATAAATATAAAGATGAAAAAATTGGATGGGATGGAATTATTTATGGAATTAAAGATGAAACTTCATTTGAACATAATTATGCAGGAAAGAGTAAAGAATTTGGAAAAGCATCTTTAAGTCAAATTTTTGTAGATTATAGTAAAAATTATGAACAGCATAATTATTATGATTTATGAGTTATTAATTTATTTTCAAGTATAAGATTGAAAGAATATAAATAAAAGATAAATTTTTTAATTATTTTTCTTTATTATTTATCATAGTTTTTATTATTTTATTTATAAATTTTAATTTCAAGTTAAAAAAAACAGTTAAATAAATTTTATAATTTTATTTTTTTATTATTTTATTTACAGATATATAAAACAATAAATATGTTGAAAAAAGAAAATAATATCTTTATAAAAAAAATTATGGTATAATTATTTCTTTTGCAATTTTATTATCTAATTTTACTGTTTCTTTTCTTATTTTAATAGCAAATTTTATTGCATTATAGTAAAGTTGAAATCTTGAATATTTATATCTATCAATTCTTACATCATGTAAATAAATAGTATTCAAAATAATTGTTTCATTTAGTAATTTATTTAATTTGAATAATTTATTTAATTCATCTCTTTTTTTATTTTTATATTTAGAAGTTTTAATCAATTTAATTTCTCTTTTTACTTCATTTTCTTTATTTAAAAAATAATCTAATGAAGTAAAAGAATCTAAATAAGCTTGAATAATAGTATCTTCTCTATAAGACCAATCAGTAATATTTTTAATAAGTACATATATTGGTCTTTGAATAGGTTCATTTAAATATTTATTTTTCAAATCCTCTTTTTTTTTATTTTTCTTTTCTATAATTTTAGTGTTTTCATTTTGAAATAATAAACAATTTGTATATTCATTTTTAAAAGATATTAATTTTCTAAAGAAATTATTTTCTATTTTAATAAATTCTTTTTCTTTTTCTTTAATATCTTTTAAAACAGTATATACATTATCTATAAAATTAGTTTGATTCTTTAAATTATCTGAAAATAGTGAAATTCTAGAAATATTTTTTTGAATAATAATTCTAGGATATTGTTTAATAATTAAATCAGGAAGTTGAATTTTATTATTCATATCATCTTCTCTTAATTTAAGTACAATTTTATCTTTAATATTTTGAATATGATTTATAAAAGTTTTTCTTGCAATTTTACAATAATCTTCCATATGATTAATACAAACATCAATTGATAAATCACCTAAATTCCTTATATCCAAATAAGAATTAGGAATAAAATAAATAATATTTGGATTTAAAAAATCATTTATTTCAGGAGAATCATAAAAATAATAAACTAAATATTGTAATTCATGTAAAAAGATTTGTAAAAATTTTTTTCTTATTTTAATTATATGATTATTTGAATTTCCTAAAAAAACTTTTCCTGGTAAAGGAGGAGTATATATACAAGCATATTTATTTACTAATATTTCTCTTAATTTTTCAAATTCACTATATCTTCTATATACTTTTATTGTTTTATTATTTTCTTTATTAAAAATAGAAATTTCATATTTTATATATGAAAAAATACATTTAATTTCTACACAATTTGTAATATTTAAATCATATTTACCTTCAATATTAATTAATTCTTTTAATTTTTTTTCTTTTTCTTTCATTATATCTTCTATTTTTTTACAATGTCTATTTTTATTTGTTTTATATGATATTTCTGTATCACTATATTCACTTGTTGTTGGAACTGGTACTAAATTTATTATTATTTTATTATCATTATGTAAATAATGTTTTAAACTCATATTAGGAGCATCGCTTCTATAATCTTTAGATTTATTTTTATAATTATCTGATTCTAATTGTTCTAATTTTTCCATATATGTTAAATTTAATCCATTTTGTTTATTATAATATTCATTTTCTTCATCATCTTCTTTAAAAAATTTCATTTCTAAAAAAAAATAAATTATTCATATATATCCATATGATAATTTTATAATGATTTTACATAATACAAATATTTGATAATTTATTTTTATACAATATTTAAAATATTTAATTAAAAAAATAATAACAGATAAAAAATAATTTGAAAAATGAAAGGTGATAAAGGAGAAGATTTTTCAAATATAAATAATAAACAAATAGCACCATCATCAAATGTTACTTTAAAGTCAAAAATAGCATCTTTAGAAGCAGCGATTGATTCAATTAATAAAGATTTAGAAGTAAATATTGATGATATTAAAGCTTTAGAAAGAGAAAAAAGTGAACATGAAAGAGTTTTAAAAGAAAAAACTTTAGATATGAAAAAAACACTTTTAGAAGAATTAGTTAAAGTTGAAGATGAAATGAAGAAACATTTAGTTGTTCAAAAAGATGAAAATAATAGATTACAAAAATTAATTACACAATTAAAAGGAGAAAAAACTGTTTTAATGAGTAAATTAGTTGCTTTACAGAGAAGAATTTCTGATATGGAAAACCAAGTTGGAAATGGTGATTTAAAATTGATTTAATTAATATGAAAAATATAATAATTTTTTTATTTTGTTTTAAAATTTTTTATTGTTTAGAAAAAAAAAATATTATTTTTTTATTTATTAATTTTTATGAATTATTAAATGATTAATAAAAAAATATTATATTATAAAGATATGGAGATATGATATATTTATATTATCATATTTTTTATTTTGATTTTAATCTATTTTCATATTATATAGTTTAATTGAGTTTTTATGCATATTAATTTTTTTATTTATAAAATTTAATTCAGAATTATTTCTAGTAAAAAATCTTTTATTTAAAAAATTTTGATTTGGAAAATTGTTTTCAACAATTTTATTTTGATTAATAATAGGTAGTTTCATATTTTTATATTTAAGATTTACTGTAGAAAGATTTTTAATTAATTTTTTATCTTGACTTTTATTTTGTGTATAATTTAAATATAATAATAAATCTTCATCTTCAGAATTATATGAATCATCTAAAATTTTTTTATCATTTTCATCTAATTTTAAATCATTTATGTTTAATTCATCTAATTTTTCCCAAGAAATTCTCGAATTTTCTTCTAATTTTTTATTATTAATTTCATTTCCATTCTTAATAATATTAATTGTTGAATTTGTTTTATCTAAATTTTTTTCAATTTGATTATTTATTATTAGATTTGAATCACAATTTTCATTTGATTTCTTTATTGAATGTTGTAATTGATAATTATTATCTTTAATTAATTTTAATTTATATTGATATAATAAATTCTTTTGAATTTCTTTTTGTGACAATATTACTTTTTGTTTTTCTTTCTTTTTTAATTCAATAATCCTTTTTATTTCAGCATTGTCATTTTTTAAAATTAATTTTTTAATTTTCAATTTTTTGTTGAAAGGAATAGTAAATTCTTTCATTTTTTTTCTATATAAAGTCTTATTATATAAATTTAGATATTCATAAAAAATTTCCATTATTTCTTTAAAAGTCTTATTGTTAAGTTTTTCATACTCTATTTGTAACAAAGAAATTTCCTCATTTATTTTATTTTTTTTATTTATATCTATTATCTTTAATTGCTTTTTATTTTTCATTATATTTTTTAAAATAATTTGCTTTTTATTTTCATGCACTGCTAAACTTAATTTTTCAATTGCAATTAAAAATTCATTAAAATTTAATTGATTCAAATTTGAAGAAGTTTTTCTAAAAATTTCTACTAATTTCTGTCTAGATAATTTTATTAAAAATTCTGAACAAAATTTTGAAAACCCAGATAAATTTATTAAAGTAGTTTTTTCATTAATTGATGAAAATATACCTTTTTCAATTTGTTTATAATTATGTATTTTTGAATAATTATCAAATATTTCTTTTAATGAATTTAATTTGGTTTCTTCTTTTAATAAGGGATTTAAATCTGTTATATTATTATTATTTATTTGTATATTATATAATGAATTATGACAAGAATTTTTTGTTTTAGAAATATTATAATTCATATTATTTTTTAATTGTATATTTTTTTGCATTTTTATTTGATTTGTTTTCATTAAATTTTCATTATTAATATCATATGATTCTTTAATATAATTTATTTTATGTTCTAGCAATATTTTTTGAGCTAAGAGCTTTTCTATTGTATCTTGTATAATTGCATTATTTACATTATTTTTTTTTTGTTCTAATAATAGTTTTTCATACAGCAATAAATTTTGTTGTATTATTTTTTTTAATTTCAAAAATTTAATTAATTCTTTTTTTTTTGATGAATTTAATTTAAGAAGTAGATGATTTTCTTTTTGAGTTTCATCATAATCAGTAAATTTAATTTTATCAAATAATCCTATTTCCATAATTTTAAAATAAAAAAATGAAATAAAAAAATTATTTCATAAACACTGCTAATAGTAAAAATATATTATTTATATAAATTATTGGAAATAATATATTTAATAAATATTTTTAAATTGTTTTTTTAAGATAAAAAATTATAATTTTTTTAATAAGAAAAATATGAAAAAATCAATTTTTAAAATAGTATAATTTGAAAATAAATTAAAAAAATCAACAACAAATAATTATTGATTATAAATAAATAATTATTCAAATAT
>JAEEGK010013140.1_pt1 | contig 18701 bp, 22 predicted proteins | sample 8958771 | NCBI WGS metagenome assembly JAEEGK01 (sample SAMN16246547, study PRJNA631951) | gut metagenome | biome: gut microbiome; feature: rumen; material: SC-attached | host: Bos | place: Iran: Karaj | collected 2018-10
AACGTTGCGGCAAAGGTTGATTTCAGCTCTTCGTCACGGTTGACCGACTGGGAATGACGCAGAGGCAAACCGAGTTCCAGCGCCGCCTCTTCGACCGGCGAGGGCTTTGTTTTCAGGCCGCGACCGGCCACGCTGGGCGGAGCGGTGACGACAAGCGCGGGCGGATAGGCCCGCGCGATCTCGCGCAGGCAGCGGGCGGCAAAGTGCCCCGTGCCGAAAAACCAGATGTTCGCGCTCATGAGCGGTTTTTGAGCAGCTTTTTGCGGATCATCTCGCGCCTGATGGGCGAAAAATGATCGATCAGGAGCTTGCCCTCAAGGTGCTCAAGCTCGTGCTGGAACGCGCGCGCGGTAAAGCCCTCCGCCTCGTAGCGGCGCGGCGCCCCCGTCTCGTCCTGGCACTCGACGACGACGCGTGCGGCACGCTTGATCTCGCCGAAGATGCCGGGAAAGCTCAGGCATCCCTCTTCGCCGCCCTGCTCTCCCTCCATCGAGACGATGCGGGGATTGACGAGCACGTAGCGCGTGCCTTCGATGCAGACGACGGCGATCTTTTTCGACACGCCCACCTGCGGCGCGGCGATGCCCACGCCGTCGTCGTCCTTCATGACGATCGTCATCTCGTCCACAAAGGTTTTCAGGTCGGGACCGAAATCCGTGACCGGCTTTGTCGGTTTTCTCAGCACAGGATCGGGGAATTCAACGATTCTCAGACGCATTGTTTCTCTGTTTCCTCCTCAAAAAACTGTATTCTCTGCCGTTTTTGCGGCGTATTACCCTTTGCGCCAGTATTTTTCGTCCTCAACGGGAAAGAGCTCGGAGCTGAACGAGTCGATCTCACGCACCACGTCAAACATTCCCCGCGCGGCGATCAGCGCGTCGTGGAAGTCGATCAGCGCCTGCGCACGTTCGACCCGCCGCTCTGCCGCCATCGAGGCGGGCAGTTCGCTGAACGTGATCTCCAGATCGTCCTCGGCCGCGCCCTGATAGCGCGAACCGAGCAGCTGCCGCTTATGCGACCAGTCGAGCCGGTCGGCAGCGCAGCGGCAGAGCGAACCGAGAAAGACGCGGCTTTCCTCCAGCCCTTCAAACTCGCTCGCACCGGCCGTACACAGCGAGCGCAGGACGGCCGCGGCGCGGCGGGCAAGGACGAGCGCCTTGAAGAACTGCTTCGTCTCCGGGCCGCGCTTCACCACCGCGTTCGCGGCGGCGCTCTCCGCCAGTTCGTCGATCACATCGGCGCGGCGGGCCGATTGCAGGGCGGCAGCGGGCAGGTCGTTGTCGAATGCCGCCGCCGCGCTGTCGAGCGTAAACGCGAACGCCCGCAGGAATTCAAGAAAACATTTTTGAGCAGCCGTGAGGTCTTTTCGCTCAAAAAATTCAGGTCGGATCATTTCATTCACCGCCGTTTCGGGTATAATGAGAAGCGCCCGCGCGAAAACATTTTTCGCGCCTTTGCACATTATATGCCAACACGGGGCAAAAAAGAAAGGAGCAATCGCGCCTCATGAAAAAAGTCATATCGATCGCCGCGAAGCTGAAAAAGAAGCTGGCTCCGCTTGTCGATAAAAAGCTGGCCGGCTGCGAGGTGATCTGGCTTGAAGAGCTGGACGAAAACGCCCGCCGCGAGGCCATCCTCAGATCGGATGCGATGCTGGCCGCGCTCCTGACCGTCGAACTTTCGCCCGAAGAAAAGCAGCTGCTCGGTAATCTGAAAATGGTCCAGACGATGTCGGCCGGCGTGGATCAGATCGACTTTTCCGCGCTGCCCGAGGGCGTCAGACTGTACAGCAACACTGGCGGCTGGGCGCACGGCATGGCCGAGCACGCTCTGGCGATGGCCATGGCCTGCCTGCGGATGCTTCGCCCGCAGACGGAAGCGCTGGCCTGCGGCAAATTTGACATCTACGGCTACCCCATGCGCCTGATCTCACAATGCCGCACGCTGATCGTCGGCTTCGGCGGCATCGGCCGTGAGGCGGCAAAGCTGTTCAGGGCCCTCGGCGGCACGGTCGAAGCAGTCGGACGCACGGCGCCGCAAAATGAACTGCTGGCCCGCGGATGGGCCATGACCGACCTCGACGAAGCGCTCAAAGGCGCCGACATCGTACTGCTGACGCTGCCCTGCACCAACGAAACGCGGAACATGATCAACGCCCGCACGCTCGCGCTGATGAAGGAAGACGCGACGCTCGTGAATGTTGCCCGCGCCGGCCTGATCGAAAGGGCTGCGCTGGAAGCACACCTGAAAGCGCATCCGCGCTTCTTCGCGGCGCTCGACGTGTGGTGGAAGGAACGCAGCGCCTGGCCTGCCAACGGCGACAGCCTGCTGGCACTGCCCAACGTGATCGGCACGGCGCATAACTCCTACATGTCGCCGAGCGCCAGCGCCGAAGCTGCCGAAAGTGCTCTCGACAACATCGCCGCGTTCCTCGAGGGCCGCCCCGTCAAAGGGCGCGTGCGGATCGACGAATACGTCGACGCGGGAGCTTAGGCCATGCGCATCGCCACGTTCAACGTCAACTCGCTGCGCAGCCGCCTGCCGATCCTCGAACGCTGGCTGCCGTCTTCCGGCGTGGACGTTCTCGCCGTGCAGGAGACGAAAGCACAGGACGCGGATTTTCCGCTTTCCGCCGTCGAAGCGCTCGGCTACACGGCCGTCTTTCGCGGCGAAAAGTCGTACAACGGCGTCGCCATCCTCAGCAAAACCGCGCCCGACGAAGTCCTTCACGGTTTTGACGACGGCGAGCCTGTCTGGGACACGAGGATGATCGCCGCCCGCTTCGGCGGTTTGTGGGTACTCAACACCTACGTGCCGCAGGGCAAAGAGATCACGCATCCCGACTATCAGGCCAAGAAAGAGTTTTTGAAACGCGCCGCCGCGTTTGCCGAACGTTTCACAAACGAAAAGCTGCTCTGGCTGGGCGACCTCAACGTGGCCCCGACCGAGCTGGACGTGACCAATCCGAAGAACAAGCAGGACCACGTCTGCTTCGTCAAAGAGCTGCGCGATCTGTTTGCCGGCCTGTGCGCGCCGTTTCTGACCGACCTGCTGCGCCAGCACCATCCGGGCGAAGAGCTGTATTCCTTCTTCGACTACCGCGTCAAAAACGCCCTTGCGCGCAACATCGGCTGGCGCATCGACCACATGCTCGCCACGCCGCCGCTTGCGCCGCTGTGCACAGCCTGTTGGATCGACACCGAGCCGCGAGGCTGGGAAAAGCCGTCGGACCACACGCCGATGCTGGCGGACTTTGAACTGTAATTCAAATCCGACACGAAGGCATGAAGATACAAAGGGAAAACAGGGAAAATCTTTCAAACGTGAACCTCTTCGCGCCTTCGCGACACCCTGGACTCAAATTATTGACCTTCACAGAAAAGAGACGATACACATGAAATGGATGAGCGAACTGCTCCTGCCCGTCTCGCGCGGCAAGCCCGGCAAGATCCGTGACCGCGGTCTGGGGCGCATCGTTCAGGGCGGTTACGCGCTCTGGAACCCCAACGACGGGACCGTGATCCTCACGCCGATGGGAAAAGAGCTGTACAGGCGTGCCGAAAAATTTCTACTGAACGCGCTTTCCGGCTTTAACCCGCAGCCCATCGACACGTGCGGATCGTCGCGCGGCGCGCTTGACGCCGCCGTGCGCGTGGTGCGCCGCGCCGGCGACTTGCCTCTGCTTCTGGCCGAGCGGACGCGCGACCGTCTGGAACTGCTCGGTCTTCATGCCGACGCCGAGGCGGCCATGGAGATGTGCTCCGACGCCCTGCGCGCGACCGGCAGCGCCGTGTGCTCGTTCGATGTGCGCCTGCGCCGCGCCGATCGTCTGCTTGAGACGGGATACGCCGTCGATCTCTGCGCGCGCACCGAGACGCCCATGCGCGGCGAAAACGGTTTTGCCTGTCCCGACTGCGGCTGGCTCGGCTTTGCCGACACGCCCTGCCGCCATGACGGCGAAGAGCTCGCCAAAAGCGAGCCGGCAGAACTGACACTGACGCCCACGCCCGACTGCTCCACGATCGAAGACCTGTGCGCGTTTTTCGGCATCTCTCCGGCGCAGACCGTGAAGTGCATGATCTACGCCGTCGAAGGACGCGGCCTCATCGCCGTCATCCTGCGCGGCGACCGCCAGGTCAGTCTGGAAAAGGTTCGCGCGGCACTGGGCGGCGGCGCCGTACGCCCCGCCGAACGGAGCGAGCTGGCCGTCGCCATGGGCGATTCGGCCGGCTACATGGGCCCCGTCGGACTGCCCGCGGCCGTGACGCTGCTGGCTGACGCAAGTGTTCCCGGCGTACAGAATGTCGTCGTCGGTGCGAACAAAGCCGGCTATCATTACACTGGCGCATGCTGGGGGCGCGACTTTGAGACGAGCAGCGTCTTCGACCTCGCCCTCGTTCAGGAAGGCGACCGTTGCCCCGTCTGCGGCTCTCCGCTGAAAGCAGCCGAGCTGCGCCGCGTCGCCCGCTTCCACCCCGTCGATCCGGTCTGCGCCGCCGAGCCCTCACTGACCTTCTTCAACGGCCAGAGAAAAGCGCACGTGCCCGCGTGGAGCGCGGAACTCGACCTGACCGCTTTCCTGTCCGCCGTCGCCGAATCCTGCGACACCCTGCCGCGCGAGCTGGCCCCGTTTGACACGTTCGTCTGCTGGGACGGCGACGAGGCGCCTGCGGCCCTTTCGCGCGTCATCGAGGCCCTTGAAGGCCGCGGCCTGTCCGTCGTCGCCGACGACCGCGGCGGAAAAGCCGCCGACCGCGAGACCGAAGCTGCTGCTCTGATGCCCCCGCAGACCGTGCGTTTTTCCGCCGGCGACGCTCCCGCGCTGACCGTGACCGAAAACGGCGCCTCGCGCGAATACGAGATCGAAGCGTTCATCGCCTCGCCCGAGGCGTAACGTCATAAACATTTACTCAAAGGAGAGTCCATCATGAGAAAAAGCCTCAGACTGAAACGCCTGCTCATCTCCGTCGTGCTGCTGCTGTGCGGCGTTTTCGCGCTCTATCCGTACCTCGCCTCGCGCCCCATGCGCAACCTGCGCAGGAGCGTCTCCGGACTGGAAAAGACGCAGGCGCAGTCCGTGCTCGGCGCGCTCGCTCTGGGCGAGAACATCGCCGCACGCGCCCGCGCCCTTGCCTCCAAAGGCGAGAACAAAACCGCTCTGACCGATCTGGCCGAGCAGCTTGAAAAAGAGACCAAACAGCTGAAAACCGCGCTGCTGACCATGTCCGAACGGGCCACGAAGCTCACCGAGGAAGCCGCACGCCTTTACGCCCCGCTTGACGAGCGTTTGAACCGCGTCATTCTGAGCATGACGGAAGGAGCCAAATAACATGCCGTTCGACCTCACCCCCGAAAACGCCGCGCGTTTCAGCCGCGAGGCCAGCGCCCTGGTGCGCGGCTACATCGCCGCGCAGAACGACGTGTTCAAGTTCTCGTTCATGCGCGCCCTCGGCCTGAAAAAGCCCGATGCCGCAAAAGCCGCCGCAGACGCTTCTCCCCTGCTCGACAAGACGCACGCCATGCTCGAAGAGGTGCGCGAGCTGAAACTGGACGCCAACGAGCCCCTCGGCGCCTTCTTCATGACCATGCGCCCCTACCTGCGCGCGCTCGAAGAGGCGATGACGTTCTTCATCAACTTCTGCGGCAAGATCGACACCGCCCAGAAAGACCAGCACAGCCGCTACTGGAAGGAAAACTACAAAGCCGACCTGCTCGAGCTCCAGCATAAAGAGCAGGAATACCTGAAGATCGGCGTCGAACTGAACGAGAAATGGAAGGCGCTGAAAGGCGCGCAGTAACTGATACCCAACCGTAGGGACGGGCTCATGTGCCCGCCCGAGCCTGCTCACGGCTCCGCAATTTCAGACACACACAAAACAGCCGGAACACGATAGACCTTTTTCACAGTCCCCCGCGTTCCGGCTGTTTTGTTTCTCAAGATGATTTTACCTTCGACACAAGTTCCGCAATCTGACCGCAAAGCGTTTACAAATAGATCTTAAGGATTTCTTATACGATTTCATTATAATTGTTTTTCTTAGTCTCTTTGTGACTTCGTGTTATAGTTTTTGAATCTGTCTTTGCATAAAACATCGGCCGTCGGGAAAGCCCGGCGGCCGATGTAACTCTTATGACTGCTGCAGTGCTTCCAGCGCTCTTTTTGCCGCGTCCTGTTCGGCAAGTTTGCGGCTGGGGCCGGTGCCGCGGGCCAGTTCTTCGTCGCCGCGCAGCACGCGCACAGTGAACGTGGGTTCGTGCTCGGGGCCTTCGCGACCCAGCAGTTCATAGCGCGGCGTTTCGCCGCCGCCTTCCTGGCAGTGCTGCTGCAAGGCGGTCTTGGCATCGAGCTGCGGGGGGCGTTTGCAGTCCGCAGGACGGGAGGCGACGAACGACTTTGCGGCTTCGAGCCCGCCGTCAAGGTACAGCGCGCCGATGACGGCTTCAACGGCATCGCCGATCATGTTATCGGTAACGCTGTCGCGGGCGCCTTTTCCGGCACGAAGCAATGTGTCCACGCCGATCGCGCGTCCCCACGCGGTGAGCGCTTCCTCACGCACGAGCGACGACCTCTCGCGCGTCAGGTCGCCCTCTTTGGCACCGGCACGCGTTTTGAACAGCTGCTCGCTGATGATCAGTTCCAGAACGGCGTCTCCCAAAAACTCGAGGCGTTCGTTCCACCCCGGCAGCCCCAGTTCGTGCGCGTACGATGAGTGCGTGAGCGCTTCGTCAAGAAGAGCCGGATCGGCAAATTCATGTCCGATCCGGCTCATAAAATCACGCAGCGAGGCGATCCGCGCGCGTTCGCGTTCGTTCATCACGCTTCGTACTTCTGCAAGGCGAGCACGCCGTTGTGGCCGCCGAAACCGAAGTTGTTGACGAGGATGCGGCGCACGTTGGCGTCGTACTTCGTCTCGGCAACAACGTTGACGTTGCACTCGGGGTCGGGCGTGTCGTAGTTGCGGGTCTTGTGGACGATGCCCTGGTCGAAGGCCTGGAGCGATGCACACACGGCAACTGCGCCGGCCGCGCCGAGGGTGTGTCCGAAAAGCGACTTGGTGGAGGTGACCAGCGTCTGTGACGCCTTGTCGCCGAGCAGGTTGTTGATGGCCCGGCTCTCCATGATCTCGTTGAGATGGGTGGACGTGCCGTGAGCGTTGACGAGATCGACGCCGTCCCAGCCGGACTGGCGCATGGCGATCTCCATCGCGCGGGTCGCGCCGACGCCTTCGGGATCGGGAGCGGTCAGGTGATAAGCGTCGCACGTCGCGCCGTAGCCGGTGAGCTCGCCGTAGATGTGCGCGCCGCGCTTTTTGGCATGCTCAAGCTCTTCGAGCACGACGACGCCGGCGCCCTCGGCAACGACGAAGCCGCAGCGGTCCTTGTCGAACGGGCGCGAGGCGTGCTCGGGGTCGTCGTTGTGGGTGGAGCACAGGGCCTTCATCGACGCGAATCCGGCCACGGTCAGGCCCATAACGCAGGCCTCCGCACCGCCGGCCAGCATCACGTCGGCATCGCCGCGCTGAATGGCATAGCCGGCTTCGCCGATGCTGTTGATCGACGAGGCGCAGGCCGTGACGAGGCACATGTTGGGGCCCTTGCAGCCATACTTGATGGCAACGAAGGCCGAGACCATGTTGCTGATCATCATCGGGATGGCGAACGGGCTGATGTGGCGCGGTCCCTTGTTCAGCAGATCGCCGTACCCGTCACAGCTGGTGTGCAGTCCGCCTGTTCCGGATCCCATATACACGCCGAACCGCCAGGGATCGACGCTGGCCGGATCGAGTTGGGAATCTTCCATCGCCAGGGTGGCGGCCGCCGTGGAAAACTGGATCACACGGTCGCTGCGCTTGGCGTCCTTTTTAGGCATGTAAAGGGCGGGGTCGAAATCACGGACCTCTCCCGCAATTTTCACAGAGTAATCGGAAGCGTCAAACTGGGTGATACGTTCAATACCGTTCTGGCCGGCCTCAAGAGCGCGCCAGTAATCATCCTTGCCTATACCGACGGGGCTGACCACGCCGAGCCCGGTGATCGCTACTCTACGTTTCATTTTCTGATCTCCTTGACGCCTGGTGTGGGCGAAATAATGTGGTACCTGTTTAAAATTCGGGGGAGGAGCCGTCAGGCGGCCGGCCTCCCCCGCAAAAAAGCGCTGTTGTTCGGTTTGTTACTCTTCAATGCCAAGTTTGGCGGCAGCGTAGTTGATCGCTTCGCCGACGGTGGTGAGCTTCTCGGCGTCCTCATCGGGGATCTCGATGTCGAACTCTTCCTCGATGCCCATGATCAGCTCGACGATGTCAAGCGAATCGGCGCCGAGGTCTTCCACGAAGGAAGCACCGGGAACGATCTGATCCTTCTCAACGTCAAGACGATCCTGGATGATCTGCTGCAGTTTCTCAAGAATTTCGGCCTTAGTCATTTCTAAAAGCACCTCCATAAATATTGCGCGTTCCCCAAGGGGGACGCTTTATGCCATTGTCATCCCGCCGTCAACGGCGAGAACTTGACCCGTGATATACGAAGAAGCGTCGGCCGCAAAGAACGAAACGGCGTTGGCCACGTCTTCGGGCGCGCCCTGGGCGCCCTGGGGGATCCCCGCAAGGATCGCCTCTTTGGCGGCGTCGGGCAGAACTTTCGTCATGTCGGTGGCGATGTAGCCGGGAGCGACGCAGTTGACAGTGACGCCCTTGGCGGCATATTCGCGCGCGACGCACTTGGAAAAGCCGATCACGCCGGCTTTCGCCGCGCCGTAGTTGGCCTGTCCGGGATTGCCCGTGAGGCCGACGACGGACGAGATGTTGATGATACGGCCCCATTTGGCGCGGACCATGTTGCGGATGGCCTCGCGCGTGCAGAGGAACACCGACTTGAGGTCGGCATCCAATACATTATCCCAATCGGTATCTTTCATTCTCATCAGCAGGCCGTCCTGCGTGCGGCCGGCGTTGTTGACGAGGATCTCGACGGGACCGAGCGCAGCCTTCACGTCCTCGAAGAGTTTCTTCACGTCCTCGGAGTTGGAAACGTCGCCGGCAAAAGCCTGCGCGGCCCCGCCCGCGGCCTTGATCTCTTCGACGAGCGCCTGAGCGGCTTCGGCCGACGAGCGGTAGTTCACCGCCACGGCGCAGCCGTCTTCGGCAAGACGTTTGGCGACAGCGCGGCCGATCCCGCGGCCCGCGCCAGTGACAAGTGCGACACGTGCCATGATTCAGTCCTCCGCTTCCTGTTCCGCAAAGGGAACGAACTTGTCGAGGTCGGCAAAGGTCTCGATGTTGAGCACCGAAGCCTTGCGAACGATCTTCTTCACCATGCCAGAGAGCACCTTGCCCGCGCCCAGTTCGACGAATCCCTGCACGCCAAGGGCGGCCATGCGCTCGACGCTCTCGACCCAGCGGACAGGGCTGTACGTCTGCGCGTACAGGCCGTCGCGGACCGTCTTCACGTCGGTCACGGGAGACGCGGAAACGTTGGCGATCAGCGGCACGGAACCGGTAGTCCAGGCGCATTTGTCCATCTCGACGGCCAGCTTGTCCGCCACGGGACGCATCAGCGAGCAGTGGAACGGAGCACTCACTTTCAGCATCACCGAGCGTTTCGCGCCACGTTCAGCGGCCAGTGCCACAGCGCGCGCGACAGCGGCCGCGTGTCCGGAGATGACCGTCTGCACAGGCGTGTTGAAATTGGCCGGCTCGCAGACTTCACTCTGCGCGGCCTCTTCGCAGACAGCGCGCACGGAATCGGCTTCCAGCCCGAGGATCGCGGCCATTGCGCCGACGCCTTCGGGCACGGCCTCCTGCATGAAGCTGCCGCGCATGTGCACGAGACGCACACCGTCAGCCAGCGAGAGAACGCCGTTGGCTACAAGAGCCGTGTACTCGCCGAGGCTGTGTCCGGCAACGCACGCGGGAGCGATCTTCACGTCCTTTTCTTCAAGCGCCCGCAGTACGGCGATCGACATCGTCAGAAGCGCCGGCTGCGTGTAGGCCGTAAGCCTGAGCTTTTCTTCAGGTCCGTTAAGAATGATGTCGCTGAGCGAAAATCCGAGCGCAGCGTCGGCCTCCTCAAAAACGGCCTTTGCGGCGGGCGAGTTTTCGATCAGGTCCTTTCCCATGCCGACAGTCTGAGAGCCCTGTCCGGGAAAAAGAAGCGCGTATTTCATGGTTTGCTCCTTACTGAGCACGAGCCCCCAGCTTCTTCAGGATCTCTTCCGCTTCGGAGACCATGCCCGTGATGATTTCGGCGCAGGGGCGAACGTCGTTCACCAGCGCGGCCGACTGGCCCGACATGACCGAGCCCATCTCCACGTCGCCATCGACGACGGCGGCGCGCAGACGGCCGGTGCCGAGCTTTTCGATCTGCTCGTTGGGAGCGTGATCATACTCCAGCTTGAGAAATTCCTTCGTCAGCTTGTTCTCGATGCAGCGCACGGGATGTCCCGTCGGCGCGCCGGTCACGGCCGTGCAGCGTTCCTTGGCCTTGACGAGCGCGTTCTTGTAGTTGGGATGCACCGTGCACTCGGTGGAACAGACGAACCGCGTGCCCACCTGGACGCCCTGGGCGCCAAGCGCAAACGCTGCCGCCATGCCGCGGCCGTCGACGATGCCGCCGGCGCACACCACGGGGACGTTCACCGCCTGAGCGACAAGCGGCGTAAGCACCATCGTCGTCAGCTCGCCGATGTGTCCGCCGGCCTCCATGCCTTCGGCGACGATCGCCTGCGCCCCTTGACGCACGGCACGGATAGCCACGGCCGTCGAAGCGACGACGGGCATGATGATCGTGCCGAGCGGCTTGAGACGCTCGATCACCTTGCCGGGGCTGCCCGCGCCGGTGGTAAGCACCTTGACGCGGTACTTAGCGGCCAGTTCCACAGCCGCAGGAGCCGTGGGCGACATGAGCATGATGTTCATGCCGTAGGGCTTGTCGGTGAGTTCGCGGATCTTGATGAGTTCCTTTTCAAGAAGCTCGGGCGGGGTGTTTCCCGCGGCGATGATCCCCAGTCCTCCCGCGTTGCTGACCGCGGCGGCCAGTTCCGCGTTGGCGATCCAGGCCATCGCGCCCTGGATCACGGGATATTTGATGCCTAAAAGTTCTGTCAGTTCTGTACCGAGCATTGTGAAAAATGAACCCCTTTCTCAAATAGCCGCGTTCATCCCGCGGCCTCTTATTCCAACTCTGCGCTAGCGAAGCGTCGCGCCCGAGCCGCTTCGCGCCAGCTCTTCGGCGATGTCGCTCTTGATGCGGTCAAGCGCGCCGCGCTCGACAAATCCCGCTGCCACGCCGATAGCGTTGGCGATCGCGGGAGCTTTCGACCTTCCGTGTGCCTTGACGACGGCGCCGTTGACGCCCATCAGCGCCGAACCGCCGTACTTGCTGTAATCGACGCGGGCAGCCAGCTTCTTCATCGACGGATAAAGCAGGAGCGCGCCGGCCTTGGCCAGCAGCGATTCATGGATCGTGTCGACAACGAGGCCTTTGCAGAACTTGATCAGTCCCTCGAACGACTTCAGCATGACATTGCCTGAGAAACCGTCGCAGACGACCACGTCGGCGTCGCCCTGGGGAACGCGGTTGGCCTCGACGTAGCCGCCAAAGTTGATCGCCTCGGAGGTGCGCAGCCGTTCGCGAGCCTCGACGATCACGTCGTCGCCCTTGATCTCCTCCGAACCGTTGGAGAGCAGGCAGACGCGCGGCGTCGGGGTGAGCTTTTCCACATCCTTCATGTAGATCGAGCCCATCAGCGCGAACTGCACGAGATTGAGCGGTTTGCAGCGCACCGTCGCACCGGCGTCGAGCAGGAAAACAGGTTTCTTCGTGGGGAGCAGGATGCCCAGGCCAGGCCGCTCGATGCCCTTGATGCGGCCGACGACGAGCACGCCGCCGGCAACGATCGCGCCCGTGCTGCCGGACGAGACGCAGCCCTGAGCTTCGCCGCTCCTGACCATCTCCATCGCTATTCTCATGCTCGAACGTTTCTTGGTGCGGATGGCCTTCGTCGGCGGCTCGTCGGGATCGACCATTTCCTCAGTATGAACGACGGTGATGCGGCGCTTCACAGCCGCGTCCGCCTTATCGAGATACGGTTCGATGACCGTTTTATTGCCGATCAGGGCGATCTCCAGTCCCGGATTTATCACACAGGCTTCGATCGCGCCGGGGCACACGGCCGACGCGCCGTGATCGCCGCCCATGGCGTCAACTGCGATAATCATGTTTTCCCCCGCTCTCATTCTGTAGTGTCACGCCTGCACAGCCGACGTATCTTCGGCAGACAGGGCGCGGACGATGAATCGTCCTACGTAGATTTCGCGCTCGTTGGCCGTGGTGTGGACGGAAACGATATATTTGTCGCCCTCATGCGTGCCGACTTTGGCACGCGCCACAAGCCTGTCGCCAACGGCCGCCGGCGCGCTGTAACGCCCGCGGAACGAATCGACGACGACCAGATCGGCCGCGACCACAGCTATGGCCAAGGTGCTGGCCTGCGCGTAGATGTACTGATCCGTGACCTGTTCAGTGTGGCGAAAGGCCATCTCCTTCGTCGTCTGGAGCATCGAAAGCGCCCACACGTTGGGCTCCAGCCCCAGCAGCTCGCCGACGAATTCCTCTTGTTTGAGAGACCTGAGGCGTCCGACAGCACGTTCCGCCATCTGGCGCGTGCGGGTCCGCAACTCAGGAACGCCCATCTGCGCACGGTCGAGCCGGACGGTACTGAGGCTGACGCGAAGCAGACGCGCGAGGTCTTCGTCGCTGTAGAGAGGATTCTGTTCGATCAGCGCCAATAGCTTTTCGTGACGCTGCATTTTTGTGCTTTTTGGTGCCATTCTCCTCCCCACCTTTAAGACCAGATTCTAATATCTGCTCACGAACTATTCGCAGTATATAGATTTTGCCGTCAAAGGTCAAGGCGCGAAAGCGCGTTCACACATGTCACTTACTTTCCAAAAAAACTGGTTTTACTCAGGCTCTCAGCGTACAAAAAACCCCGCGGAACAATTCCGCGGGGTTTTTTCATGCAGGGCCTATTCAGCCTTCGCTTCGGTTTCAGCGGGGGCCTTGTCGGCGGCGACCTTGATCACCTTGCGGCCGCGGTAGTAGCCGCAGGCGGGGCAGGCGCAGTAGGGCATGATCGTCTCGCCGCAGTGGGAGCACGTCGTCAGGCCGGGAGCGACCTTCTCGCCGAGCCACTGAGAAAAGCGGTGGTGGGTTCTGCGATGGGACTGTCTGATCTTCGGGGTTGCCATGGTTATTTCCCTCCTTTGTCCTTTTCTTGTTCCAGTAAATCTGCCAGAGCCAGAAAGCGCGGATCGACCGACGGCTCGGGAACGTAAGGAACGGCACATTCGCCCTCGCACTGTGCGTACAGGGGCAATGATTCGACAAGACATTCCCAAACGAGATCGGCAACATCAAGCGACGAACTCAGCCGTGGCACGACGAGCGTCACTTTGCCGGAGTCGGAAAACTCCTCTTCTCCCTGACCCGTTTCTGCATTATCTGACTGCAAGATGTAAGAATACATGAAATCTTCCTGAATTGCAACAGTCAGAGGCGCGCAACATCTACGGCATTCCGTAGCAACTTCGCCGTCGATTTTGATCGTAACCTCGACACTTTGCGGCAGACGTTGTGTCTCCGCCGTTGCTTTCAGGGGTTTCGTAAGCAGATATTCCAGCCCGCCGCGTGCAACAGGCTGATCCAGTTCGATCGTCCAGGAGCGGGAAATGACCTCCGACGCGTCTTTTCCGTCGGGCACGGGAACGACGAACTTCCACTCCGCGGGCCGCTCGGTCAGCGCCATGAGATCATCCCCTCCTCCTCAGATCTTCCGCAGTCAAAATTAAAACGCAAGTTCCTTCGTGTCGCGGGCGATGACGAGCTCTTCGTTGGTGGGGATGACGATGACCTTCACCTTGGAGTCGTCGGCGCTGATCACGCGCTCCTCGCCGCGGAAATTGTTCTTGGAATAGTCCATCTTCACGCCAAGGAACTCAAGGCCTTCGGTGACCATCTTGCGCGTAGTGGCGCTGTTCTCGCCGATGCCGGCCGTGAAGACGATGGCGTCGACGCCGCCCATGGCTGCCGCGTAGGCGCCGATGTACTTCTTGACGCTGTAGGTGAGCATCTTGAACGCGAGCGTGCATTTGGCGTCGCCCTTGTTCATGCCGTCTTCGACGTCACGAAGGTCGCCGGAGACGCAGGACACACCGAGCAGACCGCTTTCCTTGTTGAGGATCTTGTCGGTCTTCTCGACGCCTTCCTTCTGGGCAATGAACGTAACGACGCTGGGATCGACATCGCCGCAGCGGGTGCCCATGACGAGGCCGGGAAGAGGCGTGAATCCCATCGACGTATCAACGCACTTGCCCTGATCGATCGCAGCCACGGAACTGCCGTTGCCGAGGTGGCAGGTAATGATCTTGAGCTCGCTCATCGGCTTGCCGAGCAGTTCGGCGCAGCGGGCAGAGACGAAGCGGTGGCTGGTGCCGTGGAAGCCGTAGCGGCGCACGTGGTCCTCGGTGTAGTACTTCTCAGGGATCGCGTAGCGGAACGCGTAGTCGGGCATCGTCTGATGGAAGGCCGTGTCGAACACGCCGACCTGAGGAACCTTGGGCAGCGCGGCCGTGATGGCCTCGATGCCGATGATGTTGGCAGGATTATGGAGCGGGGCCAGAGGGCAGCAGCGCTTCAGAGCGTCCATAACTGCGGGCGTGATCTTGACCGAGCAGGCAAACTCCTCGCCGGCATGCACGACACGGTGGCCGACGGCGGCCAGCTCGTCAAGGCTGGTCATAACGCCGACCTTGGGGTCGAGCAGGGACTTCAGCACCAGATCGACGGCCACTTTGTGATCGGGAATGGACGTCTCGGTGACGACGGCTTCCATACCGGTCTTGGTGTGCTTGAGGCGCGAACCCTCGATGCCGATGCGCTCCACAAGGCCCTTCGCCAGCACAGACTCGTTGTCCATGTCGAACACCTGGTACTTGAGAGAGGAACTGCCGCAGTTGATAACAAGAATCTTCACGAAAAAAACCTCCTTGACGTAATCGACGCTCTGTCGTATATCAAAACCATCAAACGATCCCCCGGCCGCAGCGGCCACAGAGGAGCTTTGCGCCATGGAAAAGGAAAAAATCATCGGCATCACAGCCGAATACAACCCGTTTCACAAAGGACACCTGTATCAGATCGAAACTCTGCGCCGCCGTTTTCCCGAAGCCGTCATCATCGCGGCGCTTTCGGGCAGTTTTTTGCAGCGCGGCGTGCCGGCACTTCTTGATGCCTGGACGCGCGCGGAAATGGCCGTGCGCTGCGGCGTCGATCTTGTCGTCGAACTGCCGCCGCCGTTCTGCTGTCACAACGCCGGCGTGTTCGCGAACGCCTCCGTGTCGCTGCTGAAAGCGTGCGGTACATGTTCTCTTTCGTTCGGCATGGAAGACGGCGAAGAACTTTTGCGCAGTATCTCTCATATTTTAGTTCAGGAAGCGCCGCCTTTCAAGGCTTTTTTACAGGAATTCTTAAAAAAAGGTTTTTCTTACGCCCAAGCGCGGGCGGAAGCCTGCGAAAAACTGCTCCCCGGATCGAAAGAACTGCTTGAGAAACCCAACAACACGCTTGCCGTCGCGTACGCCGAAAGCGCGCTGAAACAGGACGCGGATCTTGAACTGCTGCCGGTGAAAAGGATCGGTGCGGGCTATCGCGACGAAACGACGGCAAATGAGCTGTCCAGTGCCGCCGGCATCCGCGCCGCGCTGTCATGCGGCGACAGAAAAACAGCGCTTTCAGTCATGCCCGAAGCGAGCGCCGCCGTTCTGAAAAGTCAGCTTGACCGCGGACGCGCGCTCCTGGTCGACACAACGCTGTGGCACGCCGTACGCACGACGCTGCTGCGCGAAACGCCCGCGTCGCTGAACGATTATGCCGGCGTAAGCGAGGGCATCGAGCACCGCCTGCTGGAAGCCGTTTTCGCCTCCGCGTCGCTCGATGAGTTCGTCGCGCGCGTATCCACGAAGCGCTATCCCAGATCGCGCGTACGACGCCTGCTGATCTGGATCCTGCTGAATCTCAAAAAAGAAGACGACGCAGAATTCCAGCGCCGCGGACCGGCGTATATCCGTCCGCTGGCGATGACGCCGCGCGGACGCGAACTGCTGAAAACGGTCCGCGCCTCGGGCGTTCTGCCCGTGGTCAACAAGCCGGCGGGGCTCGGAAACGACGAATACGCGCGCAGAACTTTTCAGCTCACGCTGCGCGCCGCTTCACTGCGGGAAAGTCTTCTCCCCCGCCCCGACTGGAAACACGAACTGGCCGCCGCGCCGTTTCTTATGGATTAAGCGTCCGGCGTTTCCGGACGGAAGCGCTCCAGCAGCTTCTCATAGACGTTGGGCGGCACCATGCTGCGCACCTCACCGCCGAGGCGAAACACGTCCTTCAGTGTATGACTCGACAAATACGAGTATTTCGCGTCGGTGACGATGAACAGCGTTTCCATCTCCGGCTCAAGCTTGCGGTTCATCAGGGCCATCTGGAATTCATATTCAAAGTCCGACAGCGCACGCAGGCCGCGGATGACGATGCTGCTTTTGCGCTGGCGAAGAAAATCGACGAGCAGCCCCGTGAACGAGTTCACCGTCACGTTGGGCAGGTGCGCAAGCGCCGTGCGGGCCATTTCAACGCGTTCTTCAAGCGTGAACGCACCTTTTTTTTCGGAATTGATCAGTACCGACACTTCCACCTCGTCAAACAGCGCCGCAGCGCGCTCGGCGATGAACACATGGCCGTTGGTGATCGGGTCGAACGACCCGGGATAAATCGCTTTATGCCTGTACATCTTCCGTCTCCTTCAGTCTCAGGAAATCAAGCACCGAAATGCCGTACCGCCGCTCGTCGGCAAGCTGCCATACCGTGCCTTCGAGCGAAAGCGGTTCGCTCTGCGCCCGTTCGATCACGACGACGCCGCCCGGCTTCAAAAGCTGCGCGCGTGACGCGAGGATCTGCGGCAGCTCGCTCATCCACTTCATCTCATAGGGCGGATCGGCAAAGATCACGTCGAACGTCATGCCCCGCTTCGCGCACCAGGCAAGCGCGCGCCGCACGTCCATGCACAGCTGCACATGGTCCTTTTCGCCAAGCGAGCGGCGAATGTCGGCAGCGCGGTCGCGCTCCAACTCCACCGTGACGATCGAAGCGCCGCGTTTGCGCGCTTCGGCCGCCACGCGTCCCGTGCCCGAAAACAGGTCGAGGAATGACTGCCCGTGCAGGGGACCGAGGATGCTGAACAGCGCGCCGAGCGTCTTTCCCGTGGTAGGACGAACTTCCTTCACCGCTTTTGCAGCCTCCGCGCCGCGTCCTCGATGGCAAAGCGCACCGACGGCGTCAGATAAGGCAGGAACACTCCGTCGAGCTTGACGAGCGTGCATTCGGGACGCTCGACGACCTTGAGATAAAACTTCTGCTCAAAGCCCGAATCGGAACAGATCGTCTCTTCCAGCAGCGTGCCGTCTTCGGCCGCAAAACCGCCGCGGAACGCCCAGTGCGACTCCTCGCCGTGACGTCCGGCCGCACAGCCCGTCTGCCCCGTCACCGTTTCGTTGAGCAGGTCCAGGCTCACGGGCAGAGCCGGTGAAATGCGAACATGCATGTCGTCAATGCTCCCTTCAACCATTCGCGGCACGCTCCACGGCGCCGTCTTTTCGATATAGAGATGGTGGATGTCCTTGCCCATCTCCAGCCACTTGCGCTCGTACTTGGTCGTGATCTCGCGCCGGAAGTTCAGCTTGCGTTCCGCCAGCCGGAGCGCCTCGTGAGCACCAAGGATCTGCGCTGCCTCGTCGGCGTACCAGCCTTCGTCAGTAGCCATCTCGAACACGCCGCCGATTTTCAGTACCGACGCCAGCGAGCCGGAAAAGCCTTCCGAGGTCACGCGCCGGCGCGCATGACGCTCTTTCGGCCACGGGCACGGAAAGCTCATGTAGATCCTCTCCACCGAGTTGTCGGCGAAACATTCGCGCACGAGAAAACGTGCGTCGCCGCACAAGAGCCGCACGTTCGTCAGATTTTGCTGCCTGATTCGCGAGAGCGCCTTCTCGACGCAGGTGTGCGACATCTCGACGCCGAAAACAAGTGCGTCGGGCCGTTTTTTCGCCAGATGGACGAGGAAATCCCCGTTGCCGAAACCGATCTCGATCAGCCTGGGCGCATCCGGACGCTCCTCTGGCAGACGACATTCCGGCGACGGCCGCAGGACCACGTCTCCACGGTTCATCATCAATTCCCTCCCGAATCCTTTCGCTATCGCGAAAGAACGGTTCATAGTTTCAAATGAAAAGACGTTTCATTATATCATACGAAAAACGAAAAACAAAATTCCCCAAACGCTGCGGTCACCGTGCAAAAAACGCGTTTCATCGTCATGAATAACGATGAAACGCGTTTTTCCATGTTCGTTTTACTGGATCGGCAGGCGCCGGCCTACTCGAACGTGCCCTTGACGAGCACGGCCCCGTCGCGCATCATCACGCGGCCGCGAGCGACGAGCGTGCGCAGTTTGTAATCGCTGTCAAGGACCATGATATCGGCGTCGTAGCCCTTTTCGATCCGGCCCTTGGCAGGCAGACCGAGCCAGAAAGCCGGATTCGTGCTGGCACAGGCGAAGATCTTTTCAGGAGCAATGACTTCGTGACGGATGCAGTCGC
>JAEEGK010013141.1_pt1 | contig 18697 bp, 11 predicted proteins | sample 8958771 | NCBI WGS metagenome assembly JAEEGK01 (sample SAMN16246547, study PRJNA631951) | gut metagenome | biome: gut microbiome; feature: rumen; material: SC-attached | host: Bos | place: Iran: Karaj | collected 2018-10
TCCTTAGTCCCATGTCTGCTACATGATGCCTCTGTGGAAGTGGCCGTGAGTTACCGGCTCGCGCGAAGGAAGGGGCTCGCCTGCGATTATCGCGTGGATGTCTTCGGGCTGCTCGAATGTGAAGTCGTATCTGACGGCACGCAGGTTCAGCGCGTCGGTCTCGTCGGTGCAATCGCGCAGGTCAAGAACCGCCGAATTATAAATGATGTTATAACAGAAGTCGCAGACCTGTCTGCTGCGGAAGTCATGGCCGAGTTCGTCGGTTATGGCGATGAACTCCGTGTGTGCCGTACCGGATGAAGGCAACATGCCTGTACTGCCGGTTTGACGTGAATTCTCTGTAAGCCTGCAGCGACCTGTCTTATTCTTATAAACGCACTGCGCCGAGAACATAACGGGCTGGCTGCCGTATATGATCAGTTCAGGTTTATGGCTCTGAGCAGGATTCAGGCTGTCAGACCTGCATATAACCGATCTGAGCTCATTGTACGAGAGTTCCTGCGGCAAAGTATAATCGGTATCGACCAGACCTGCCGTGCGGCTGTTCATGACATAGAGATTATAGTCGATACGGTAACGGGCGCCAAAACTCTTAAGCAGGTGTATCTCCTCGCGTGTACGAGCAACAAATCCTATCGCGGAATAACGTTCTGTGACAGCCGCTATATAAGCTTTCATACGGTCATAAACCTCGCTCCTGCTGATATAGGGCAGTCCGAGCCACAGAGTTATGTTCGGATTTGAACCGAGTTTTCCTGCTAAACTGTCGATAATGGAAATATCAAAGTTTGATATATTATAATAAATATCGGCACGCGTATCACTGCCGGCCTCTGCTCCCTCAGCGTCCATATTACAGGACAATTCGTTCCGAAGCACGTCGACTATCGCGTCGAACTGCTTTTCATTCCATACAGAGAATATCCTGTTTTTCTGGCCTGTGGTATCCGGGCTCTCGCATGTATCGTCCTCAGTTGCCTTGCCGGACGTTATTTCAATTTCAGCAGCACAGCCGGATACTATTTCATTATCAGACTCATTCCGATTGAAAGCGCCTGTATCATCAGACACAGCCGGCACAGATTCACCTGCTTCATCTCCTGCCGCCCGCTCAAACCTGCGGATCAGCTGCTTTCTCAGCGCCTCCACCGCCTCACGTCTCATGCGGTTTAACTCACCCGAAGGGATAAATACATTGTCATCGATGTCGACCTCTATCTCACCGTCTACGCAGAAATCGGTCTCGCCGAGCTTTGACAGCTGTTTGACAACTGAGGCAGCATCTGAAGGTGCTTTCAGGGCAGATTCCACAACCGCGCCCGTAATACGTATATCGGTATACTCACATACATCATCGACACCGCTTCTCTTGACACTCATCTCCAGCACGGACGCCTCACCAAGTTTCCCGGTAAACCTTATCTTTACCGGCACCCTGACACTCTTATCTATATACTCCGCCCTTATACGTTCGAGCAGCGAATTGGGCCTGGTCCTGTATACTGCCATACCGACTGTGGCCTTGCGGTCCTTCATCGTGATACAGCTGAAGGTCTGCCCCGCGCCAAAGCCCTGACCCAGTGTAAACTCAAATACTTTTTTATCGTCGGCCCTGATCTCGAGCACATCCTGCGCAAATACTTCGTTTTTGAACCTGATCACGGCCTCGCGCCCGCGAACGGTTATGACTTCTCCGACCAAGGTGCCCGAATGATTCGGACGGTCGAATGTCATCATATCCTGCCCGTTATGCTCATGCAGATAACCGCAGTTAAATCCGCCGCGGTTGTACAGGTCCTGGAGCAGCATGATATCCGCATCCAGCTCAGCCTTATGAGAAACCAGCCACGCCGCATACCCCACCGAGCCCAGCTCCTCATATTTGTCGATATATCTGCGATAAACCGACACCACACCCGCAGTATACTCCGGGCTCTTCATCCTGCCCTCGATCTTGAACGAATCGATGCCGATATCCATCAGCTCATGCAGCACGGGCAGCAGGCACTGGTCCTTCGGAGACAGAAGGTATTTTCCGTCATACATCCTGCGGCACGGCTGCGCGCAGCGGCCGCGGTTGCCGCTCCTGCCGCCGATCATCGAGCTCATCAGACACTGTCCCGAATAGCAGTAACACAAAGCGCCGTGGATAAATACCTCCATCTCCAGCCCGGTATCCTGTTTAAACCGGCGCAGTTCCTCCAGCGAGAGCTCTCTCGCGGGCACTACACGCGTAATGCAGGAAAAACGTTCCTTCAGCTCCTGCGCGCCCTCAGCCATCGTGATCGAGGTCTGTGTGCTCAGATGTATCGGCAGTCCCGGGAATCTGTCATTGATTAACGAGATCGCGCCTATATCCTGAACTATTACCGCATCGATGCCTGCCTCGTAATAAGGGCGCAGAAAAGAAAAGAGCCTGTTTTCAAGCTCATCTTCTTTAAACAAAGTATTGACTGTTAAGTACACCCGTCTGCCGCGTATGTGGCAGTACCTGATGCCCTCAACGAGGGCGTCCTCGTCAGGATTGTCCGCGTAGGCGCGCGCTCCGAATGCTGCACCGCCGATATATACGGCATCGGCTCCCGCATTGACTGCGGCCTTAAGCGACTCGATCGATCCGGCGGGTGCGAGTAATTCAAATCCGCTCATATCAGTGATTACCTTTTTTTGCGCTCGGAGGCCAGTTCGGTCTCGAGCTTAACGTTCTTTTTCTGCTCGTCCACGTTCTGATCGCGCAGGCGCTCAATCTCTTTGTTTGCCTTTTCGAGCTTGGTCTGCAGGGACATGATCTCGTGCTTTAAGGAATAAATCTCGTTGCTCTTGGAATCGCTGTCATCCTCGCTCTCGTCGTACTGACGCTTAAGCTTGAAATACTCGTCGGCGAGGTTGATCTCGAGCAGCACTGCCTTCATCTCCTGGTCCATCGTCTTATAGGCGTCCTGTGACTTCAGATCGTTGATCTTGCCGTTGATGAAAGAGGCTATCTTCTGAAGATACTCCTCGCTCTCAAAGCCCGAAAGCGTATATCTTTTATTGTTGATAATGACTTCGGTGTCATTTTTCTTATTGAACATATTAACCCCCAATTTGCTCGATAAAGGCAATATTCTAGTTTTCTTTATACATTATACATACCGATAAAGGCGTTTTCAACCGAATTTGGCAAATAAACTTGCACTATTTCCTAAATAAATATATTATAAAAGTCGCAAGTTTGTGAAACCGTAACGGTTTTTATGCACAAATAGTGAAACCACGATCATTAAGGAGAACCGACTATGAAATTATGGGGCGGACGCTTTAAGGGCGAAACCAATGAACTCGTATATCAGTTTAATGCCTCTATCAGCTTCGATAAGAGATTTTATGAGCAGGATATCCGCGGCAGTCTCGCGCATGCAGAGATGCTCGGTCACTGCGGCATAATCACCGCTGACGAGGCGGACCGTATTAAGAAGGGCCTTACTTCGATACTGGACGATATCAATGCGGGCAGGCTCGAGATCGATCCTACGGCTGAGGATATCCACAGCTTTGTCGAGGCCGAGCTCACCGCCAGGATCGGCGACGCCGGCAAAAAGCTCCATACAGGACGTTCGAGAAACGATCAGGTCGCTACCGACATGAAGCTCTACACCAGGGATTACATAGACACGCTCGATCCTGCGCTCAAGGCTCTCCTTACGACGATATGCAATATAATGGCCGAGAATACCGAGACATTCATGCCCGGATTCACCCATCTGCAGAAGGCTCAGCCCGTTACTCTCGCGCATCATTTCGGAGCTTATTTCGAGATGTTCAGACGCGACAGATCGAGGCTCGCTGACATTCGCAGACGCATGAACCTCTGCCCTTTGGGCTCAGGAGCACTTGCAGGCACCACTTATCCGCTCGACAGAGAGCTGACCGCAAAGCTCCTTGATTTTGACGGCCCCACGCTCAACAGCATGGATTCCGTTTCCGACAGAGATTACCTCGTAGAGCTGCTCTCGGCGCTCTCGCTCATACAGATGCATCTCTCCCGCTTTTCCGAGGAGATCATCATCTGGAATACCAACGAATACCGCTTTATCGAGATAGACGACGCTTATTCGACAGGCAGCAGCATCATGCCGCAGAAAAAAAATCCCGACATCGCCGAGCTCGTCAGAGGCAAGACCGGCCGCGTGTATGGCGCGCTCACCTCGCTGCTCACGACGCTAAAAGGCATCCCGCTCGCATACAATAAGGACATGCAGGAGGACAAGGAGATGTTCTTCGACGCGGCCGATACGGCTCTGGCCTGTGTGCATCTCTTTGACGGCATGCTCAAGTCCCTCCGCTTCAATAAGCAGATCATGGAACGCAGTGCCGCGGGCGGATTTACAAATGCCACGGACGCAGCTGATTATCTCGTAGGCAAGGGCGTGCCTTTCCGCGACGCGCACAGCATCGTGGGACAGCTTGTGCTCTACTGCATCGATAAAAATATCGCGCTCGATGATATGTCGCTCGAAGAGTTTAAGGCCATCTCGCCCGTCTTTGAAAATGATGTTTACGACGCCATCGCCATTTCCACATGCGTTAACAAACGCAATACGATCGGCGCTCCCGGTCCCGAGGCCATGAAACGGACCATCGCGGCATACCGGGATTATCTCGACAAACAGTAAGCCTTTTCGGGGGATACGGCTTATTTGTTTAGTATATTAGGGGAATCCGCCTTCAGGCGGAAAGAAAGGAGTTACAGTGAATAAGAAAATTGCATTACTGCTGGCATTCGTGATGCTTACAACACTCGTCGGATGCGGCAAAAAGAACAATGAACAGCCGGCTAGGGACATTACGGCAACCGAGGCACCTGCACCCACTAAAACCGATGGCGGAACTGCCGTGACCGACACACCCGTGACCGCCGTGCCCACACCAAGCGATGTACCTCAACCTACAGATGCTCCCGAGCCCACGGATGAGCCCGCTCCTACCGACGAGCCTCAGGCAGGCGACACAGATAATATCGATGACGATACCTTAAAGCTCCTCACTGCCTACAATAACAAGATCGATGATCTCGTTTGGGAAAGCGGCGACAGTTACTACCATTTCCGTTTCTCACTCGGCCGCATTGATGATGACGACATACCCGAGCTCATCACTTCTTACGGCGGAATGCATGATGATATGAGCTTCATCTACACTTACAAGGATAACGGCAGCGTTGATTGGGTCGGCAATATCGGTTCTTACGGATCGTTTCGATATCAGCCCGGACAGAATTATGTTGTAGCCGAAAGCAGCTCAACAGAACAGAGCTCGATCGCATTCTACAGCATGAACGACACTAAGACACTCGTTCTCGGCACCATGCTTTATGCCGAGTATCCTTCGGACGAGGAAGCTTATTATTACATATACGAAAATAATACTGACACTGAAGTCGATATGGAAACCTTCTTCGCCAGGATGAATGAACTGGATCCCGGCATGGATCCCGAAAACGATCAGGGATATTTCGGCTATTACTACGACGGCGCACAGCCCTATGCAGATTATGCGCTTACCGACAGGATCAGCATACTGTACGGCATGTATGAGGCAGCCATGTCAGGTGAGAACTACGGCGGCAATCTTCCCGCTGCATTCGCGGATCTGGCCGGTGACTGGGGCCTTCGGGAATACTTCACCTATAATACTTCCGATGCTACCGGCAATTCCTCATCATATTCCGAAGAAGACGCATATGCGCGTGTATTCGTAGGCGATGAAAATTTCTATATCAGAGTCGATGAAGTCGATGAAAGCGGTCTCGACATAGAGTTCACGCTCCTTAGGTCCACTTATTTTGCTCCTTCGCTTCGCGACGATATGATGAACAACGATTACTGCTACAGAGCCACCGGAGTCGACGGCGTAAATGTATTCCCGATCTATATTTCGGATTATACGGATGCTGACAGGAAAACCACACTCGAAGTCCTGCTGATCAAAACCCTCGAAGACGGCAGCGAGCTGCAATATCATTTCGAGTTTGACCGCGACCATGTATATTGATCAATAAACATAAAAAAGCCCTGCCCCGGTTTCCCGGAACAGGGCTTTAATTCTACCCGCAAGGAGTCACATTGTCTTAAAGCCTGAACTTGTTTACGATGTCAACCAGGCTGTCCGCATCGGACTTGCTGTTCTGAGCGAGTCTCTCGATGTCGCCGGTAATCCTGCTGGTCTCTTCGTTCTTCTGCATGATCTCATTAACGCCGTTGCTGTTCTCCTCTGATGCCGAGGTAACCGCAGCAACCTCTCTCGCAATGCCGTTAACCGAATCGCCGAGGGACTCCATAGCCTTACCGATCTCATCAACGGTATCACGGATATTGCCGATACCCTCACCGTACTCACGGCTCTGCTCAGCAAAGCCTTCGTAGGTCTCGGTAACGTCCTTCTTGATGTAATCGGTGAGCTTGTTAACCTGTGCCTTAACGTTATCAACCGCTGTATTGGACTCATCAACGATCTTCTGGATGGTCATCGCGGTATCCTTCGACTGGTCGGCCAGCTGACCGATCTCACCGGCTACAACCGCGAAACCGCGTCCCGCCTCACCTGCGCGTGCAGCCTCGATTGAAGCGTTAAGTGAAAGCAGGTTGGTCTGCGATGTGATATCCATGATCGCGTCTGCGAGCTCATTGATCTTCTTAACGGCCTCAAGGCTTTCCATAGCGCTCTGCATAGCCGCAAGAGTCTGGTCCATGGTTCTCGCATTGGCCTCGATGTTCTCGTTAACCTTATCGTTCATGCTCTTGGCATTGCTGATAAGCTGTTCGGAATTCTCCTCACCGAGCTTAACCTTATCTCCTACTTCATTGACCAGCTGAACGATCTTATTGATCTCATCCTCAACCATCCTGACGGATGCTGTGGTCTGCTCGATACCTGACGAGAACTGCTGGGTGATCGATGTATTCTCATTCGCTACGTCCACAAGGATCTTCGATGTCTTATCGAGATCAGCGGAGCTCGAATTGAGCGAATCTGAGCTGTTGCGCAGTACGCCGACAGCATTCTTCAGCATATCAACAACGTCAAATGTGGCGTTGGCCAGCTTGCCGATCTCATCATCTTTCTTTCTGTACTTCTCGATGTCCTCACCTACATTAAGGTTGTAATCCGCAACCTCGCTCAGCGCATGCTGAACCTTTGTAAGAGGATCGAGCATTCTCTTGATGATGAATGTAAGCAGAACGCCGATAAGAATGATAACTACGACCGCAATGGTAAGGATCTGCGCCGCTGCCGACTTAGCCTCAGCATAGAGATGTCCGGTATCCGAAGCAACAAACAGGAGCCAGCCGTACTCGGGCAGATATCTGTAAGTACCGAGCATCTCGGCACCCTTGTCATTTTCAAAATTGATCATATCGGTCTCAGGGATCGAGCCGCTGCCGTCGCCAAGCGCAACAGCCAGGTCATACATGGGACCGGACTCAAGAGTGGTCGTGATCAGGCTCGGATCGGTATCGTAAATAACGGTAGCCGTGCCGTTGCCGATGGTAACCAGCTGAACCTTCTGATCGGGTCCGAGGTTGATCGAACCGAGCAGTTCGGTGATCTTCTGTGTGGTAACGCCGAGAGCCGCATAACCGCCGGGCTGTCCTGCCGTTGTATACAGCGATTTCATGAACAGCAGCGTAACATTCTGTGTGGCGGGTGAAGCGATCGCCATCATGGAGTACTGGGGATTGGGAGGATCCATAAAATAGAACTGCTGGATCATGCCTACGGTCTCCGCATCGTTCTGATATCCGACGAGCTCAGGCATATTGTGGATACGGCATACACCGGGATAATCGGTAAACAGCAGACTGTCGAGGAAAGGAATGGTCGCCGACATAGCTTCGGTGAACTGCTGTGCCTTTACCTGCAGATCGGGATTGACCGAATCATCGATCAGTGCCTTAACGTCACTGTTGATCGTGTACGAGTCTATAACTCTGTACTGCTGGTCTACATACTCTTTGATAGTCTCTGTCTTTGAATCAACGATAGAGGTAAGTGTGGAAACGGAATTCTTTTCCATAATGTTTCTGATACGGGTCGCGGAAACTGCAGCCTCGGCCAGAATACCTATCAAAGCTACCGCTGCGACCAGACAGCTTATCTTAACAAACAAACTCCTGGTGAAGAAATTGCCTTTCATGTAGTGTCCTCCTATTATTGTGAAATTGCCATAATTATAGCTCGCCTAACACGCATTGTCAAGGCGAGCTACATATATTTTGATATATTCACATATACTACGCGTATTGTGATTTTTATAGGACTATATACAGCACTTTTCTACATGAAATAAAAACCTATCGGATCACTTGGTAACACATTCCGCTATCATTCTGGACACCAGAGTCAGGAAATGCAGCTCCTCATCCGACCACTTGCGGCTGTCTGCCGTCTCGCGCCTCGTCAGTCTCTCAAAGCATACCAGCGCGTCGATCTTATGCTTGTCGGTGTGAGCAAATACAGCGATATCCTTAACTCCGTTACTCTTCAGACGGTCATGTATATCGCTCAGATAAATCTGCTGATCGTACATAAAGGAGATCTGGCAGATGCCGTATTTATCGAGCAGTCCCTCCGCTTCTTTTCTCTTAAAGCCGGCGAGAGAATGCACCGGAGGCTCGTTCAGTCCGTAAAACTCCAGCAGCGACAGATCCTCTCCGGTATAGATTGAGAGTCTCTCCATGCCGTACAGCGGAAGCAGCTTAGCTGCTACTTTCTGCAGGCCCTCTCTGCCCTCGGTACTGAGTATCTTCAGGCAGCTCGTGATCGTATTGAGCAATGTGTCAACATTCAGAGCGTCACGGATACCCTGTTCGAGAGATATATCGGGACTGGTGGGCAGCTCGCCGTGCAGATGCTCCTTATAGATGATATAGCGGTTCTTGCCCTTTTGTTTGCCGATGTACAGCGCCCTGTCCGCTTTGTTGAATATGGTATCGAAATCCGTGCCGTTTCTCGGAGCCTCGGAAATACCGATGGTGCATGTAATGCGGTCAGCGAGCACCTTCTCCGGAAATGCCCATGATATCTGGGTCCTGATGGACTCTGCCACGGCGCGTATAGCTGTTTCGGGACCGAGGTCCTTTAATACGATCATGAACTCATCGCCGCCGAAACGCGCGCCTATGCCCCGGTTCTTAATAACGCTCTTTATGATCTGTGCCGTGCGCAGTATGGCCTCGTCTCCGAACGCATGCCCGTAGGAATCGTTCAGTGTTTTGAAATAATCGAGGTCCAGCATGAACACGACTACCTGATGTACACTCTTGTCCTCGAGTACCTGCCTCAGATACTCCATAGAACCGACCTTGTTCCAGAGCCCTGTAAAGGAGTCGATATTCTCTATCGGCGTCTTTTCTACGTCCTCATAACGCTGGTTATTCTTACGAACGCGGCCGTATATGCCGGACAGCTCAAAATGCCTGTACAGACAGACTGCGTCTATGGAATAAGCGTTATCGTCGGGGCCCTGAATGATCTCATTAATAACTTCGGGCTTACCCTTGATGCGCTTGAAACGGTCTGCCAGCTCAGGAATAAGCGCCACCAGCCCGGGATCCGTCTCCGCGCGGCGCTCGGAACTGATAAACCTGAACATATTGACTGTGCCGTCCGCAGCGTCATACTCAAACTCGCATCCCTCGAGGTGCTCATGGTATGCCGTAATGCGCGTGATCATGTCGGATAGCTCGGAAAAACTCTCGCATGTCCTCTCCACATCGATCATCTCGATATTCAGCAGATGCTTATTCTCATCATCATCGACCGCGCGCCCCTTCATATATACGGTGCGCATCTCGCCGTTGCCGCGGATGATCTTGACTATAATGCTGCGCTGCCTGGCGGCATCAAGCGAATTCCACCACGCGGAAAAACGCAGCTCGTCCTCGGGATGAATAAGATTCATCAGTGAAGTGCGTCTGTAATAATCCAGAAAATGATATACGTTTTCATCGGCCGCAGTCGCATAGTAATCACGCCCCCATACTCCAAAGCATGAGGCCGGCATCTCAGACACGCCGTCAGGCACGGTCACGATATTGTTGTTCTCAATGGTATCGCTCATATTCACTCCAATAGTAAATACAAAGAATCGGTTTATACATTATACACCAAAGAGAGTAAACCTTGCAATAAAAAGAAAGCGCCTCCTCGCGGAAGCGCTCTCTTATGTAAGCTGTAATGCTTAGTTATTCAATTAGTTCTCTTCCTTACGACGCTTGATAACAAGGATCGAACCGAACAGTACGCATGCAGCACCGATGCCGATGAATGCATATGTAGGAAGAACACCGGTCTTAGGAAGGTCGCCCTGAGGAGTGTCGATAGGCTCAACCTCAAGCTCTTCCTCGGGTGCACCCTCGGGAGTCTCGATCTCGTCGATCTCTACATCACCTTCGGGAGTCTCGGGCTCTTCAACCTCAACTACAGGCTCGGGAGTAGGTGTGGGCTCCTCGGTAGGTACCTCAGTAGGAACGGGTGTAGGTGCCTCGGTAGGAACGGGTGAAGGTGTAGGTGTTACAAAGATGATCGGAGGAACATAAGGTGAAGGTGTAGGATCATCCTTAGGAGGATTATACTCCGATTTATAAACCGCAATATAAGTTCTGCCAAACTCAGGAATAACCTCTGTTACAACAGTATTGTCAGCATCAGCTAAAGTATATGCAGTCTTAGATGCATCATAATCTGCCCAACCATAGAACGTGTAAGTGGTATAAGCAGCCTTGATACCTGCATAGTCGAATGCAACGCGATACTCAGGAACAGCTATAGTATCACCAAGCGATCCAACATTCTCTAAAATCTCAGTTCCGTCGTTATTGAGGAATTTTACAGAGTACTCAACTTCGGGCTCAGGGATATCTTTCACATACTTAGCATAGAAAGTAAGATCGCTAATACCGTATGTTGTGAAATCCTCAGGCTTTACAAGTAAAAGTACTTCACTTACAGGTGCCTCATCAACTACGTTGCCCTCTTCATCAATAGCAATAGCGCCGCCAACAGCAACCTTCATTGCCCAACCTGCGAACTTATATGTTTCATTATTCTCAGTATAATCAGGACGAGGATCCACAGGGAAAACAAGCTGTGTGCCTACAGCTTCTGTACCCTCCTGAACGGTAACAGGAAGTTCGCCTTCATCTTCTAATGCCTGGAACTCATCGATGAACCTAACGGTTGAAAGCTTCTGAAGAACGATAGTGAAATTATGATTATCAACACCTACGGGAGGATTGAAATCATTATTCTCGCTGTAGATGAAATTAGCAGGGGTAAGCTCCTTTGCAGCGAACTGCTCATCGGTTAATTTAGGAATAGAAATCTCAGATCCATCTAAAGCCTGACCCTCATACGAATCAATAACATATTTTTCATTATCAACATAATATACATATTCAACAGAATACGGTACTTCTGTTTGCTCATAAGCAAGAAGATCAAGGAAGTTTGCAACATCAACAACCTTCTCAGTCGTTTCATCATTAATCTTCTGTGTATATGCTAAAACAGTCTTTCCGGTTAACTTGATACCGATTTTTATCAGATTAGAGTCTGCAACTCGCTCAATTGTTATATTCTCAGTATCCTCACCTGACATATAAAGATTATATAACTCTTCGGGTGTCTTATTGATTTCAAAATTAATCATTGGTGAGTTAATAGCCTGCTTTACTTCAGCACCCTCAGGATCAGTAATATTCCAAATAATAACATCTTTCTCTTCTGTTTCATCTTTGAAAGTATACTTTCCAGGGGTTACTTTGTTATTCTCTGTACCATCAGCATTTGTAGCATTCTTAAATGTTACGTATTTCCCTTTTTCAGCAATAACATTAGCTAAAACTGCTTCTTTCTGGATTTTACTGGAAATAGCCTGTAAACCAGCACCTATGCCACTTGCATCGTTAACATCGATAATATTTGAAGAATCTACTACTTCGCCAATAGTTTTAGCCTGATTATCACCAATTCGAATTGCGTATAAAGTATTTACTGAATTCTTTGCAGACTTTAATGCTTCTATTGTTACCGCAGTAGTATCAACGCCCCAACCATTAGGTCTATTTGCTTCTCCATCAGAGAGAATAAGCATATAAGTTGTATCTTTCTCAGTACTATTTACATGCTTAAGTGCTTCATCAATACCAGCCTTGATATTAGTTCCTGATGAATTACCAATATCAGCAATCTTTTTCTTAATTCCCTCACAATCTAAACCTTCAAGACTGATTGTTTGAGCAGAACCTGCAAATGTTACCAGATAGAAAGTAGGCTCAAGATTCTTATTATCAAACATTCCCTGCACAAAATACTGTGCAGCAGTCTTAGCGTTAGAAAGTCTAGCGCCCTGCATACTAACAGAATTATCAATAAGTAAAACAACGTTGATCTTTGCCTTAATAACATCATCTACAGTATCACGCAAAAACGTATAATAAACTGTAGGAATTTCTCGTCCATCAACAACAGCCTTTTTCCCTTCAACGCTTGAAATGAGATCAGACTCTTCTTCTGCCGAAACCTTCCTTGCTCCGAGGTTAATGCCGCCGATGATAAGGGCAAAAACAAGAACAAGGCTCATTAATTTTTTCCATGAAAATTTCTTCATGTGCCTTCCTCCTCATAAGTAATTAATAATCCACGGACAACCATATCCGTCATGTTAGTTTAATTCTAACGGAATAAAGATACATTTTGGATACATATTTACCAATTTTAAGATTCAAATTGGTAAATCTCTTTACCCTTTTTGACCATGCTTTGTATAGTCCTGTAACCTGTTTTGTAACTTTTGACCACATTAAACGATTTCGGAGTTTCCTCTCCGGCCGCTAAACATGCGAAAAGACAGCAAAAGACACGGGGACGGTTCTTCTGTCTGCGCACTTTGCAGACAGAAGAACCGTCCCCGTGTCTTTCTCATGTCTTTATACGTTATTTATTTGTTCTTCTCTTATTGCGTCTCTTTGCGATGCTCTGATCCTCTTCGTCGATGATCAGCAGCTCTCTCTTGGCCACTAGCTGGTCCTTCTTGAGGAATCTCATATCATTTCCGAAACGAACCTCGATCAGCTTAACATCGGAGTTATCGAATACCTCGCCCTCTCCGTAGGTCGTATGGTAAACGATGTCATGCTCCTGGAGGCGGTCGATGGCGGCACGGAGTGCTCTGCGCTCGTCGGTATCCTTCTCGGCGTTGCGCTTTAAGTCATCCTCGCCGGAATCGTATGAATTCTTATAATATACATCCTGGCGAACCTCTTCGGGTGCGGAGGACTCTACGTCGAGCCTCTTGATCTGAGGAACCTTTCTGCCGCTCTCGCGGTTGTCGAGGTTGAGCTTCTTCAGTCTGTCTACCTTTCGCGATGCGGCGTCCTCCGAGCCAGACTTGCGGTCACGGAGCAGCTTGTAGACGATCAGACCAACGAGGATAAGGATCGCAATAACTATAACGATCAGGATGATCTTGAATATCTCGTCGCGTGTGGTGCCGTTGCCCTCATTGTCATCGGGTACAGGAGTAGGCGTGGGAACCTCGGTCGGAGCCTCTGTAGGTGTAGGTGCGGGCGAAGGTGTGGGTGTCGGCGAAGGTGTGGGCGAAGGAGTGATCGTGCGTGACTCGTCCTTCGATACATAGGAGCTGGTCACATAGCCCTTATACATGATGCCGCCGCGCTCAAACTTGATGTTGTACCAGATCTTGCCCTCGGACGAAGGTGACTCGCCGATGATCGTAACCTCTTCCTGTGCGGAGAGTTTGATCTTTTCATTGGATGCGTCGGTGATCTGGTCGTACTCAACGCCGGGACCGGAACGCACATTGACGGTGCCGTTTGCCACTCCGACATAATATACCCAGTTGTCATCGCCCTCCTCGGCATGTACACCGTGTACGGAAGCAAAGCCGATCGCAGTCATGATGACCGCCGCGAGAAATATATATTTCAAAATACCGGACAGGCCGGTCTTCTTAATCAGATCCATTTCAAAAAACCTCCAACACTGATAATTCTATCAATACGCAAATGAGATGTCAACCGAACAAAACCTCAGATCACAGGTCCGAAAGAGAAACCGTCATGATATTCTCTTCTTTTGCGTATCTGACGAGTTCGGGCTCAAAGCCGCTCTTACTGAACAGGCAGAGCTTTTTCGGTCTGATGCCCGCTTCCTCTACCAGGAGCTTGAACTCATCGAGCTGATCGAAGTCAGCCGCCTTATCCGAATAGAAGCACATGCCGACGAGTGTGTTCTTTTCACTGTCCTGCCCCACTATATCGAGGATGCCCTTTTTGCCGTACCAGGACTGCCATTCGTTGTAGTTCCTGCCGAGCTTTTTATATTTGGACATAATTTCCAGATACTCCCTGCAGACATCCGAGAAACTCTTTCTCATGAAACGGCCCATGTCCGGAACAAAGAGCTTGTTATAGATGTATTTGCCGTTGTCGGTCTCGATATCCGACATGTTCGGGAATACATAGGCATAGTAGAAATTCAGGAAATTATCCTTGATCCTGTAGACGCCCTTTTTGGTATTCTCGGCATTGCGCACGCTGACGGAATAAACCTTTTCAACGATGTCCATCTCGGACAGATTTTTCAGGTATACGCTGATCTTCGCGCGGCCGTAGCCGGTGTACTCGAATATGTCGTTCAGCTTGTTGCGGCCCGTGGCGAGCGCGGTAAGGATAGTATTGTAAGCGCCGAGTTCTCGCAGTTCCAGCTTCAGCAGATATTCCGCCTCATTGAGCAGCGGAGCGTCCGAACTGAAGAACAGGCTCAGCAGATTCTCCCTGATCCTGCGGTTTTCCTGCCAGAGCTTTAAGTAGCGGGGTACTCCGCCGAGTATGGCCCTGATCATAACGCAGTCGGACGCGGTCGACTTCGGGAACCATTCGACAGTCTCGGCAAAGCTCAGCTCCTTGATCTTAAATATGCCTGTAATAAAGCGCACAAAGTCCTTGTTCTCTCCGACCATCGAGTTCTCTACCCAGTTGACCGATGAAGAAAGCAGCAAAACCATGTATCTGCCGTAGGTCTGCTCCTCTTTGATCAGCTTGATAAGTCTGGATTTAAGTTCCGGCGTAGCGGCAAATCTGAATTCGTCGATGACCAGCACGGTTTTGGAATCGGAGCCCTGATCCATCTTCTCGATGACAGCCTTCTCTATGCCCTTTATCTGTTCGGCCTCGCTTACATCGCCGGCCTTGTAGTAGATATAATGCTTTTTCTCGCAGAATTTAAGCGCAAGAGATGTCTTTCCGATGCCTGCCCTGCCGTAGATAACCAGCACATTGGAGTGCTCGTTGGCATATATGTTCTCCAGCTGCTTTAATTCATCTTTTCGCCCAATAAACATTACTTTACTCCATTTCCCCCGTCAGGAGTGCAACAACAAACCACAAAAAATTACATACGATCGGGAACCTTGATCGCGAGCAGATCCATGCAGATCTCGAGCGCCTTGAGCACCTCAACGATCAGGCAGACCCACTCATTGCGGACATTAACGTCCTCCTGTGTCACGATCTTATGGTCGTGGTAGAATGAATTGAACCTGTCGGCCAGCTCGTAAACGAACGCGCAGATCTTATGCGGAGCGTATTCGTCCGCAGATCTGTGGACCGCCTCGGAAAATCCGGTCAGCGAAAGCATCAGGTCGATCTCGCTCGCTCCGTATTCCCTCTCGGTCTGTCCCATTTTGATGAATCCGAAATTAACATCGTTGCGGATCTTATCTATCGCGGTACCGTCCGCAGACGCGAGCTTTTCAAGGATCGACTTGATCCTGACCATCGTATAGAGGATATAGGGACCCGTATTGCCTTCAAACGAAGTAAATCTCTCGATATCAAATACGTAATCCTTTGTAGCCTGATTGGACAGATCTCCGTACTTTAATGCGGCAAGACCTACCATGCGCGATATCTCCTTCGCCTCTTCCTCATCCATATCACGGTCGGCCATCTTCTCGAGTACCTTGTCCGAAATGTCACGGATAAGGTATTCAAGTCTCATAACGCCGCCGTCACGGGTCTTGAAGGGAGTTCCGTCACTGCCGTTCATGGTTCCGTTGCCGAGGAAAAACAATTCTGTCTCGGGACGAACGATACCTGCCTTGCGTGCGGTCCTGAATACCTGCTCGAAATGAAGTCCCTGACGCTTATCAACAACATAGATGACCTTGTCGGGCTTATATTTTGCTTCTCTGTCAACGAGTGTGGCCAGATCGGTCGAAGCATAGATGGCGGCTCCGTCAGACTTAACGAGAATGCAGGGAGGCATCTCTTTTTTATCCGAGTCCTCCTTAACGTCGACAACTACGGCGCCTTCGCTTATATGCGCAATACCGCGTTTTTTTAGATCCTCCACCATCGGCATGATCAGGTGGTCGGCATCGCTCTCACCGTTCCAGAGCTCAAAATGTACGTTAAGATTGTCATAGTTTTTCTTAAGGTCTGTCTTGGACACATCGAGAATATGCTTCCAGAGAGCACGATAACCCCTGTTGCCGGCCTGCAGTTCGGCTGTAGCCGTCCTGGCCGCCTCTTTGTAATCCTCATGCTCCTTTGAATAAGCGCTCGCGAAAGGATATATCTCCTCGAGGTCACTAATGGTAAAAGGCGGCTCCTTGGGATAATCACCTGTATAGCTCTCATCAAAATAAGGCAACTCGGGGAATCTCTTTTTGCATTCGGTAATTATGAGGCCCATCGGAAGTCCCCAGTCTCCGAGATGCACATCGCCGATAGCCTCAAAGCCGTCAAAATCAAGCAGTCTCTTTACGCTCTCTCCGATGATCGCAGGACGCAGATGACCGACATGCAGTGGCTTTGCCACATTGGCTCCGCCGTAGTCAACGATGGCGGTCTTGCCGCAGTTGGCGGGCTCAAAGCCGAGGTTCTCGGCTCTTGCCATGTCATTAAGATACTCCGCGAGTGCCTTGTTGCTGATATTGAGGTTAAGGAAGCCGGGATTGACCGCCTCAACCTTTGAAAACAGCTCGTCACCGTTAAGCTTTTCCGCTATCTCGCCGGCTATCGCTATGGGAGCCTTATGATACTGTTTGGCCGCTGCCAGCGCGCCGTTGCACTGATACTGGCACAGATCGGGGCGGTTCGAGACCGCCGCGTTGCCGTACTTTTCCTCGTATCCGCATGCGGTAAATGCCGATTTAAGTTTCTGCGAGATCAGCTCTAAGACTGTGTTCATCTATACTTTCCTCCGGTAATGCAAATATTAAATCAAAATGTAAGTGCCGTCAGACAGCGATGCCGAGCAGCATAACGGCGAATTTAAAGTAGATCAGGATGGACAGCGCGTCGACGATGGTCGTGATCAGAGGCGAGGCCGTGACCGCGGGGTCAAAACCGAACTTTTTAACGACCATGGGCAGCGAGCATCCGAGCAGCTTCGCGACGAATACCGTAACAACCAGTGTCAGGCATACCACAAATGCGATCGGGGCATCCACTCTGTCTATCAGCATGAGCTTTGCGAAGTTGGTGACCGCAAGCGTGGAACCGACCAGCAGAGACACACGCATCTCTTTCCAGAGAACTCTCCAGATATCCGAAAACTCGATCTCATCGAGCGAAAGCGCACGAATGATCGAAACCGAAGCCTGGCTTCCGCTGTTGCCGGCGGTATCCATCAGCATCGGGATAAATGTTGAAAGCACAAGGCAGGCGCTTAAGGCCTCCTCGTATTTTGAGATGATCATGCCGGTAAATGTGGCTGAGATCATCAGTAAGAGCAGCCAGGGAATACGCTTCTTCCATGTCTCAAAGATTCCCATGCGCAGATACGGTTTGTCCGTCGGCAAGATAGCTGCCATTTTTTCGATATCCTCTGTAGCCTCTTCCTGCAGGATGTCGACAACGTCATCGATGGTGATGATCCCGACCAGCCGGTCTTCATTATCCACGACAGGCATCGCGGTAAAGTCATATTTGGAGAACATCATCGCAACTTCTTCCTGGTCCGTCATGGTATTACAGGAAATGACGTTGTCATTCATGATGTCCCCGATGATCTCATCTTCCTTATGGATGAGCAGCTTTCTGAGGCCAACGGTACCGATCAGGTGCCGTTCCTTATCGAGCACATAGCAGATGTTGATCGTTTCTTTATCGACACCGGTCTTGCGGATCCGCTCGATCGCCTGTGACACGGTCAGATTTTCCTTCAGGTCTACGAACTCGACCGTCATGATCGATCCGGCGGAATCTTCCGGATAGCGTAACAGATGGTTAATGTCACGTCTGGTCTCCGCATTTGCGTTGGCCAGCAGTTTCTTGACCACGCTCGCCGGCATCTCTTCCATCAGGTCGGTCGCGTCATCGGCCATCAGATTATTGATGATGTTAGCTGCTTCACGGTCCGTCAGCGAAGTGATGATCATCTGCTCCGTCTCGATCGGCAAATAGGCAAATACATCCGCTGCCATGGTCTTTGGCAGGATCCGGAATACCTTGATCAGTTCTTCTCTCGGAAGGTTCTCAAAGATCGCCGCGATATCGGCCTCATTCCATTCCGCAAGCTCCTGTCTGAGGCGCGAGTACTGCTTCTGTTCAATTAATTCCAAAATCTCTTCCATCTGCATTTCGCACCTCCCACGGCACATCCACGGTTGTAGGATCGCCCTTTT
>JAEEGK010013142.1_pt1 | contig 18697 bp, 21 predicted proteins | sample 8958771 | NCBI WGS metagenome assembly JAEEGK01 (sample SAMN16246547, study PRJNA631951) | gut metagenome | biome: gut microbiome; feature: rumen; material: SC-attached | host: Bos | place: Iran: Karaj | collected 2018-10
ATTAGTATTGAATTATCAAGGAACTTTGCTCGCTCTCAGAGCGACAGCTTATTTAAGATATCATAGGGCATTTTCAAAGTCAACAAATTTTTTAAAAAATTTTTCGACTTTTTTTCATCCACAAAACCTTGAATTTAAAGGCTTTATAGACCACTAAATATTGGCCCGTATATATCTGCCTTTCAGATAGAAAAAAGAATCCTCTATATATCAGAGAATTCTTTTCCGTTTGATACATCTGAAAAGAACGGAGAAGGAGGGATTTGAACCCTCGCGCCGGTTTCCCGACCTACACCCTTAGCAGGGGCGCCTCTTCGGCCTCTTGAGTACTTCTCCTCAGGTCCGAATGCCTCTACCAATAATAGCATTTATTACCGGTAAAACTATATGAACACGTCAAAAGACGCATTGATTATTTTAGCATACATACCTGCTTTGTCAACACAATTCCCAAAATAGTTTGTGTATTAATATCTTCCATAGAAAATTCCGGCTATGGGAGAATCTTCCGAAAGGATGATGGTATTGTCTCCACCCTCCATGCTGGCCTTAAGTGCATCCAGTGCTCTTACGAATGAATAGAAGTCTGCTTTGCTTTCATCTGAATATGCTTCGGAAAGTATTCTCATGTATTCCGCTTCACCTTCTGCTCTGATTGCTTCAGCCTGTGCTTCCGCATTTGAAAGAGTGATGGCCACTTCTCTGTCGGTGGTGTTCATGATGATCTGAGCCTGAGCCTGTCCTTCTGCGGTGTACTGTGCAGCAATGTTTTCTCTTTCTGAGATCATTCTGGTATATACAGCCTGCTTGTTATCATCGGGAAGATCAAGCTTCTTAACATCAACGGTAAGGATCTCAATGCCGTACTGATCCTCAATATGATTGATGTGGTTCATGATCTCTTCGGTAAGAGATGTGATTTCAACAACTGCGGTCTCTTCTTCAACAGTAAGATCATTTGATGTGACATCGCTGTCATCTTCAACTATAGTTACGGTCATCTTGCCGTCACGGCTTAAAATAACCGCATCCTGAGTCATGTTAGAAATGGTATTCTTTGTTGCGTTATATACGATGGTGTCGATACGTCCTTCCGCATTCGACACGGATCCGCTGAGAGTCTGTGCGAACTTAAGAGGATCGGTTACTCTCCAGAGTACATAGCTGTCAACGATCATGGTCTTCTTATCGGAAGTTATTACATCCGATGCGGGAAGGTCATACAGAAGTACCTCGTTGGGAACAATGTCTACCGTCTCGATAAAAGGAATCTTAAATGAAATTCCTGCGGTCTGAATAACGCGTTCTACTTTTCCGAATCTTCTTACGAGTTTGAACTGGTTCTCATAAGTAACGATCATGCATGACTTAACTACGATGAATGCGAAGACAATCGCCACGATAAGAATCCAGGTCTTCGCGGATTTATTTGTTTTAGAGGATTTGGGATTCCCCTTTGAATCAAAGCTTTCAAACTGTGCCATTATATTATCCCTCTTCAGTGTTGTTATTTGTGTTAGAACCGTCATAAGCGAAATCGAAGAAATTCTCCAAAGGAAGCAATGTGGTCATTTCCCCATCGGAACTCTGGATGATGACTTTAAGTCCGGGAAGAACTGCCTCCATAGCCTCAAAGAACATTCTCTTCTTGGTCACTTCGGGATAATTGATGTATTCCTCATAAAGAGCGTTAAATCTGGCAACCTGTCCGTTTGCTTCGTTTATTCTCTCCTGCTTTTCCGCTTCAGCTTCCTGAATAATTCTGTCTGCTTCAGCCTCTGCAGCGGGGATCATTTCATTTCTGTATTTATTGGCGTTGTTAACGGAAGTTTCTTTACCCTGCTTTGCGGTTTCAACTTCTTTGAATGCCATGCTTACTTCTTCCGTAGGAGGCTCGGCATCCTGAATGGTGATGTTGACAAGCTGAATTCCGATATCGTAAACCTCAAGCTTATCGATGATCATCTGCTTGATGTTGGACTGGATCTCATTCTTGCCTGTGGTAAGAACGCTGTCTACGGTGTAGGAACCGATAGTTGTTCTGATGCAGTTCTGTGCAATGTTCTTGAGGATCTCTACGGGATCTTCGGAAGCATACAGTGCTTTTACCGGATCCGTTACTCTGTACTCTGCATAGAAATCCACGTGCAGGAAGTTGTAGTCCGATGTGATCATCATGGCTTCCTCACCGGCACCTGTGGAGTTATAACCGATGCTGAATCCGTTGATGGTTGTTGATACTTTTTCTACAGTCTGGATAAAAGGTATCTTAAAATGCAGTCCCGGCGTGGTTACTGCCTGGGGTGATCCGAAGGTGCATACAACTGCCTGCTCTTCCTCTCGGATCGAATAGAACGAACCGCTGATCAGCATCAGGGCCGCAATCGCTATGACCGCGATCACAGCGATCTTTTTTGTCTTCTCGACATTGACTTGTTTTTTCACTTTCAAAATATTTCTCCTCATTTTATTATTCGACTCTGTACTGCTTCTGTGACTCTTCGTACAGATCAAGTCCTTCGTGATCTATTACAACGATCACGGGAAAATCCTTAACCTCCAGTTTACGGATAGCCTCGGTACCCAGATCGTCATATGCAATGGTTTCTGACGAGATGATGCATTTACTCAGAAGCGCACCTGCGCCGCCTACGGCGGCAAAATAAACCGCTCCGTTTCTCATGATCGCATCTTTTACTTCACGGGTTCTTTTTCCTTTTCCTATCATTCCGATGAGTCCAAGGTCCAGAAGTTCGGGAGCGTATTTATCCATACGGCTTGCGGTGGTGGGGCCTGCAGATCCTATGGGTCTTCCCTCTCTTGCAGGTGAAGGTCCCATGTAATAAATGGTCTGTCCCTTGATATCGAAAGGAAGCTCCTCACCTTTTCTGAGTGCCTCGTACATTCTCTTATGCGCCGCATCTCTTGCGGTATAAATAGTTCCGGTCAAATATACATAATCCCCACATTTAAAGGAAAGTGCGTCCTCTTTTGAAAGAGGCATATTTATTTTTCTATCCATGATGCCTCCTTAAAGTTCTCTTACGCTGTGACGGTTTACATGACAGCAGATGTTAACGGCTACGGGAAGTCCCGCTATGTGAGTGGGATATGTAAGGACGTTAACGGCAAGAGCAGTCATGCGTCCTCCAAGTCCGCCGGGGCCGATACCGGATTTGTTGATACGATCCAATAGTTCGATCTCCAGATCCTTCACATAAGGAATATCCGAATGGGAGCCTGCTTCTCTCAAAAGGGCTTTCTTGGAAAGTAAAGCGGCTTTTTCGAAGGTTCCTCCGATTCCGACGCCCACAACCATGGGAGGGCAGGCATTGGGACCGGCATCCCCCACAGCAGTAAGGACCGCATTCTTGACGCCCTCTATACCCTCTGCAGGCTTGAGCATGAATATTCTGCTCATGTTCTCGCTTCCGAATCCCTTGGGGGCAAGCGTAAGCTTAAATCCGTCTCCGGGAACGATATCATAATGAATGACTGCAGGAGTATTGTCCTTGGTATTGACTCTTTCGATAGGGTCATTTACGACCGATTTTCTCAGATACCCTTCGGTATATCCTTTTCTGACACCTTCATTGATGGCGTCGCTAAGAGATGAACCCGTGATGTGAACATCCTGTCCCATCTCAACAAAAACGACCGCCATTCCTGTATCCTGACAAATGGGGATCGTTTCTTCGTCGGCTATTTTCAGGTTCTCCCGCAATTGCGAAAGAACCTGTTTTCCCAAGGGTGATTCTTCCTGATCTCCGGCTTTTATCAAAGCCGCCTCCATATCGGGGGTAAGGTAGTGATTGGCCTCTATGCACATCTCGGCAAGGGCACTTACGATTGATTCTGAACTGATTTCTCTCATTATTTGGTAAGCTCTTCCTTTATCTTAACGAGTTCCTCGGAAGAAGGTGAGGTGGGCTCCCACTGAATCTTCTGACCGTCATTGTTATATCTGGGGATCAGATGAAGGTGGAAATGACGGACAGTCTGGCCCGCTGCTTCTCCGTTATTCTGCACGACATTAAGTCCGTCCGCTCCCAGAGTCTCCATGATGTGCTTTCCGAGTTTCTTGGCAAGCTTAAAAGCCTCGGCTGCAGTTTCATCGGGAAGTTCGAAAAGGTCATCCGCATGTTCTTTGGGAAGAATAAGTGCGTGACCTTTGGTCGCAGGACCGTTATCAAGGATAACATTGAACTTATCGTCTTCATATATTGAATTGGTCGGAAATACTCCGTTTGCCAATTTGCAGAAAATGCAATCATCTTTAGTCATCTTAAAACCTCCGTTTATCAGTGCGTAAAATCAAGGATCTTATCAAGACCGCCAAGGAGAGAGAAATTTCCCTGCATTCCGGTCATCGCTCCGGACATGAAAGCCCTCTGGAAGGTCATTCTTCCGGATACTATATCTTCCATAACATCACGTTTCATGGTCATCTTCACATCTGCGGAAGATGCCTTGTCATATTTAACGTCCAGCTTGGCACCATGGACTTCTATGATCAGATCGTTCTTTTTTTCCGCGATATCAACCACAAAGACTCCCGAAACATCGGCAGACGGCTTGAACGCTTTTTTGATATCGCCTATATACTCCTCTTCGCTTCCCGCATCCTCGCTCATGAGCATGCCCTTGAAGTGAACGGCAAGTTCCTGAATGTCTTCCTTCTGGGTCTTAACGTAATTCTCATCGGAAACATATTCGGAAAGCTGCTCTGCCTCGGGAACGGACAAATGAAGCGGATTGGGGGTACCGACTCTTTCGGTAAGAGCACTCTTACTGGAAGGGAATGTCTTCTCCCTCTGATTGACACCACGGTAAAGCCTTTCGGCTTGTGCCTCGATAAGAGATATGTAATCCTGATTTACTTCAAGATCAAGGGGATTATCGATATATCCGGAAAGACCGGTGAGAACCTTTCCCCCCAGAGTTTCCCAGGCGTTGGAAAGATCTGCTATAACCTGTCTTTCACCATAGGTCTTGGCAATGACAATGGGCATCATATAGATTTCGGAGATTCTTGATTTATCTCCGAACTGCCATACGGAATCAAGAAATTCCAGCATATATCCGCCCATACCGAACCACTCAACGGTAGATGCAAGAACGATTCCGTCCGCATCCTTGATGGTCTGGGAAAGAGTGGGGATCGTATTCTTAAATTCATAGAGGTTGTAAAGTACAACATTGACGCGGAGTTCTTCGAGAACTTTCTGCATTCTCTCTATAACAGGGCGGGTCGGATCATCGATCACACCTCTTCCGCCGTAATAAATATGTATAACCATACATACTCCTTTCAGACCCTTCGATTATACATCCTTAACCGCAAAATAAAAAACCCCGGGGAGATAGCCGGTACCTTCGAGTTGTTCAAGAACCCTGATCATACGCTCATCTATCCGATGATATATCCCTGTGATCGAGTTCTCCCAGGGCATTACTTCGAGATAATCCCTGTCATCACCGGTCATGGAAGACAACACCCTTCTCCATTCCGATCCGTTTCTTGTCTTGAGTCTTCCGAAATCCAGACTAACGTAATCGGGGCCTCCCGAAGAATTTTTTGCCAGAAATTTAACTATAAATCTCGTCTCATTACGATTGATGGGGGTAAAAATATCATGTCCGTCCTTATATATTTCCTTCCTGAAAGAATACTCCCGGGCAGATTCCTTCTCTCCGGGCACTTTGACAAAGGACTGTTTGCCATAGGCATCAGTCTGTTTGATATAAGTGGATCTGGATGCCCCCGCGCCGGAACCCGGAGCTTTCAAAAGGATAATCTCCTCGGATTTATAATAGTCCCACAGTACTCTGCCAATTTTTTCTAAAGGGAAGGGAAAATCCAGCGAAGCCTGAATCTCGCGAACGGAATAGCCAAGAGAGGCAAGATGCTTGATGCCATCCTTGCCGGCAAAAGAATCCTTCATATCGGAAAGTGCTTTTTCGAAATACTTATCTTCAGACATTTTCAATCCCAAAAAGCATGAATAAGTTTCCAATAATATACCATATCCTGCCTTTTCGGACAAAAGAACACCCCGAATCAGTTTCGGGGTGTTCTTTTTCTGTTCCATTGCACTATCAGGAAAAGATTATTTTTCTTGCCGCGAGTTTTATCTCATCACCTTTTGAGAGTTTCTTCTGCTCATAAGGTTTTAAGCGAAGTCCGTTTTTAAAGGTTCCGTTAGTGGAGTTGAGATCTTCAACGTAAAAATCATCGCCTTTTTTAAATATTCTCGCATGCATTCGACTGATTCCGTCGTCTTCAACAATCAGATCAACTTCGTCTTCCTTTTTACCTATGACACAGGATTCTCCATTTATCACATACATTATCTGTCCGGTTTCAGTCATAAGTCTGTGTGAAGTATCTTCAGGCGGTAATTCCACAAATACTGTTCCTTCGGCATCACTGTCCGATTCTGCATCGGAATATACCGGTGCTTCGGCGACTGCCGCCTCCGGTTCCGATCCATATCCGAAATCATACTCCTCCCTCATCTTCTTATCGCGAATCATCATTTTTGAGAGAATTTCTTTTATGCCCCCGGATTTTTTGACACCGTTTCCGCGGCCGAGGCCGGATGTTCCGGGTTTAAGCTTCAGTGGTCTTTCGTCGGGAGCCTTAAATGCATTCCCTATCTTCTCTGCCTGAGCATAGACAACATCCATGTCTTTTCCCGCGTATATTTCTTCGCCTATGGCTAATCTGTTTCCAATTTGTTGATCATGTTTATCCTCGTGTCCTGAATATGTTTCCTCCTCCGACACCTGCTCCGTGTTCCGTTTTACATCAGTTGAAAACTCAAGACCGGCTATATCGGAGTAAACCTTATCACTAAGATATGCTTCACCGCCGGTTTTGTATTGTTCCGCTACGCAGTAAACACACTTGACCAATTCTTCATCGGAATAGTCCACATGACTCACCATAAAATCCATTAATTCGGTCATTCCGTTATCATCATCCAGATAAGGGACATACAGATAACCGAATTTTCCGCTCTTCAAATCCTGATAAATATTTGACGGATTCCAGATCAGATTTTCCGGATCAAGAAGAAACCGTACCGCCTCATCACGAATTCTCTTCATCGAAGAAAAAAAGGAAATAATCCACGCCCTGTCTAAAGGCTTTTTGGAGTATAAGGCAGTAAGATTTTGTCTTGATGTAATGTCATAGTACATATATGCATCCGAGTCGATATACCTGATCTCAAACGGAAGAAATCCGGATATTCCTCCTCTTTTCATAATGCAATACTGATATTTGCGCTCATCCGGAAGAGATAATTCACGTATTCTCACATAATTATTTTTCAATCCCCTGACATACTCACTAACGATCATTTACTTTCCTCTCTATTAACTAATTCCGATACTTTTCTGTAAGTTCTTATAACAAACACTTCCGATACCGCTCTTCTGCTTCTGGTAACGGAAGAAGACCAGTTTTCTCCAAGACTCTCGAAATACAAAGTGCCCGGCAAAGTTCCGCACTGTCCGGACACCGTGCATGAAACACTGTCTGAAGTGCACGAAACACGGATATCCCCAAAAATCCATGAAATATAATGTTCCTTGTATCTGCCCTGCATCTGCGATACGGCATATTCCGCTTTCTCGGAAGCATTTTTATCCTGCTGCTCAAGAGTTCTTATCACAACAGATGCCGTATCCATTTCCTGAAGCACACAATCATATCTGAAAAACCATAATCGGATTACCAGCAATATAACCATAAAAACAAAAGGCATTATCATTGCAGCTTCCACGGATAAGTAACCGTCTGTCCGTTTCATATTGTGAACAAACCTCCCTCATACAGCTTTAGAAACATGTAAGCCCCGGTCACAAAAGGAATATACGGCATACGTGTTTTTCCGCTCACTTTTCGGAAACACATTAAAATCCCCGATACAAGTGCCAGCCCCACGCAGGAAATGCAGATAAGGATCATTGCAAAAGAACAACTTTCCGTCATCCCGACAATAATCATAACAATACCGTCGCCCTTTCCTACCTTATCGGAAATAAGTGACAGCCCCGTAAGCGCTCCTCCCGGAAATGCCCCCAAAAGAGCCGTTACCACCCTTCTGACCGGTTCCGATGGAGGCATGGGTAAAAAAGCATCCGAAAAGAGCCATATACAGACAGCTGCCAGTCCGATTTTTAACATAAATACCGGTACTTTCTTCAATCTGATATCGTCGTATGACAAGATCAAAAGATATATGATCATCAAATATTTAAATATCAATCCCATCATCCTCCGCATCTGGAACAAGGTCTGTGTGTATCTTCAACCTCTGATAAAGGAACCGCGGAATAACTTCTTGTAAGGGTGTAACACTCGGATGAATAATGATATCTGTCCCCCTCCGATGTTATAAACACTATGTCCGGCCGTTCGCCCGACGCACATATCTCACAAGGGTTATATCTCCCACCACCATTATTCCTGCATTCGTCTACCGTGTCATACTCCACCCCCCTCACAGACAATCTCAAATGTGTACAGGCAGTAGTTTTGTGGTAAACCTCACTGTCTTCAGTGATATAGACTATCTGTTCCTGGTTCAGATCCTGCCCCGTTCCCTCTATCTCATAACCGTTCCATAAATGGCCGTAATATCTTCCGGCCATATAGAAATTCCCGACTCCCACGAGATCAAGCGGTGTTTTAACCGAATACGACAACCGGATATCTACTATATCGCTGTCTTCACTGATGGAACTTCCGTAAAAACTCAGACTCGATGATCCATTCCTAAGGGGACTCGATGAAATATAATCTTCACCCAATTCACTTTCTATACGATATTTGACATATGTACCGGAAAGTATTCCTCCCTGAATATAATTTGTCAGTTCCGCCCATTCGGATTCTTCGGATATTTCCGTGTTCGAACTTTCACCGGCCTCACCCGCTGAAACATGTCCGGCAGGTCCCAAATCCTTAACCGGATCGGTCAATAGACTTCCGTACAGACATAATTCATTTCCTGCAGAATGAAGAGCATATTCCAGATTACCGTGTAAGGCTATCATCTGAAGTGAAGAGGAGAGATTTATGAAGAAGAACAGAAAACACGGCAGAACGACCGCAGCTTCAACGGTCATGCTTCCGCTAAGCAGAGATGTCTTCTCTATGCGGAACAATTGAGTAAGTATTTGCCCCGGAGAAGGTTTAATAAAAGAAGTGTTATTTTTGTAGTTGTGTCTTTTGGTTGTTCCGCATAAAAAAGACATCTCTGCCCTGTTCCTCTTCATAAGTGTCAGTACTTAAGGGTTCTTTTGATCGTGATACGGCTTCCGAAATTACTCTTTATCGACGCACTGCATTCGATCATCTCAATACACGAATCCATTCTGAAATTTCCGTTTCCCGGGCTGAGCCGTATGTCCGATTCAACGATATCCATTGCCCTTAACGTAAGTTCGTCCGTATCTGTCATAAGCAGAAATATCCGCAGATAATCTCCGTATGACAGCCCGGAATCCGAATCTTTGTCCGCTCCCGGTGCGCCACCCGATAGCGCACTGTCCAAATCCGAATGCCACGTGGAAGAATCCTTCATAAAGGGTATTTTTCCACCGGAAAGAAGTGTTACCGTATCATACCTGGCTTCTACCAGCGCCCAAGCCAACAGAATCGTGTGAGTTAAAACAGGAGTCATCCACTCTATCATGCATGCCGTGCATATAGCCGCAGCTATTGCACCGGCCTCGGTTTTTTTGACAGAATCGGATTCCAGGTAGATCATATTCATTCCTGCTCTTATACTCATAATCCGCATTGCAACCGAATTAAGGTTCTCTACATCTGTTTGCTTTCCGGCTATTAAATATTCAATCTGATACCACATGGCATCCCCGGGATCCGTATTTCCATAACTTCCCATGTATTTCATGAGGTATTCATCGAACAACGCTTTGTTCAATACTTCATCCGTAATTTCTGCTTCAGGCCCCGGCCGGGATAGAGTTCCGGTGTTTATATTTCCCGAACTCATTCTTCCGGATATAATCCCACTCTGATCAAGCTGCCTTCTTGAAAGATTCTCCGGATCATCCACCAGTAGTCCGAGAATTCCGGTGAAAGAAGTATCCGATACACTCGATACCGGTGATCTGTATTCCTCCGGAAGTTCCGTCAATTCAGGTTTCGCAGGTTCTTCTTCACCTGCTTCCGAACTTTCCAAACAGGCTTTTTCATATTCCGCCTCCTGAGAAGCTCTTTCCGCTTCACGTCTCGTCCTCTCCGCATCTGCTGCTCCGGACACCTCTCCGGCTTCGGAATTCATCTCACTATAAACATCCATGGAATCCGCCGCCGTAAGATCTGCCGATGTAGACCATCCGATAACCTGTTCTACAGCCTCAATTCCAAAATCGTCTCTTATAGCATCTATGGCACACTCTCTGAATATCCTTCCGGCATCATCCGTGAGATATAAAGCTCCGGTCACAGAAGCTTCCTCCGGACGGGCACCGATAAAATCTCTGTAAGACAATAATGGAAAAGCTGTATCCCACGTGTAGTTTTTCTCCATGTATTCTTTGAACCTGTCGGATGTCCTGCCAATTCCTGAAATCGTACTTCCATAGGAGGAATCTACGGCAAAGATGTTATACTGGCGCATAAGCTCACGGTTGTATTCGGCCAAAACACTTCTCATAGCCGTATCCGTTATTACTTCGGCCTCCATTCTCATAGCGCTTCTTCTTGCTCCTTCGATCATCGTCATGCACAGACTTAAGATCACGGATAAAACCATAGTCATATATACGGTCAGATAACCGCCCACTTTTTTTCGTATCATCATATGGAGTTCGTCTGTGTTGTTATCTTGTCAAAAAGTTTCTCAACAATCTCGGTGATCCTGCCCTTAAAAATGATCACAAGTCCTACCAGTACGACGATGATCAATATAATCTCCACCGTTCCCATTCCATCTTCTTCCCGAAGAAAGTCTTTGAAATTCTTAAGTCTCATCATTACAATTCCTCCTGTTTATATATTCATTCCCGTCATAGCCGGTATCATTATCATTACCATCACGACTGCGAGCATCATCATCATTGGGATAAGCATCTTGGTCTGTGCCTCTTCACCGGCTTTTCTCGCCTCAAGTACTCTCTCTCGCATGGCATTGTCGGCTTCACTCCTGATCCTTATTACAAAACCCGTATTTCCTCTTTTCAGATTTTGTGACAGCAAGCCTGCCAGTTTTATGTACTCGCCAAGCCCGGTTCTGTTCCCGAATCTCTCATACGCATTTGCTTCACCCAGCCCCTGATTCATCTCCCTGCATGCGAATCGCATTTCCTCGTAAATCGGATCATCTTCGGTTATCCCCCTTGAATCTTCGGCTATTTTCGTGAATGCCCCTTTTACCGTCATTCCGGCACCCACATATAAAGCAAGCTGCCTCAGTATTTTCGGATAACTACGTCTCATTTTTTCTTTTTTCTTATCTGCCTTAGAAGACAGATCCTTTCCGGAAGCAAAATAGATAACCACAGAAACTGCAACAAATACCGCAAAGAGCAGCATGCTGTTATCCTCAATCCGGTATTCCCACGTAATCTTCTTTCCCGAATATTCATCCGGAAGGATCCATTCTTTTTCTTCCCTGCCCGATTCCTCACTCTCAATCAAATAATTAATAAGTTCCTCTTCATATCTTTTCGCAGGATCCGTATCCGGCAACACCACATGAATCTGTATAGGAATAGCGGCTTCATAATCACCGAGAGAACAATAAGCCGTCAGCGTCACGTCTCCTTCTCCCGTGGTCAGATCCACCTTTCCGTTATATGAGGCAACTCTGTAGGGGTCCGACGATCTCCACACAAACTTAAAAGGGTAACCGTCATATTTTTCTTTAAGGACCAAATCCGAACTAACATGCAAAAGATCCGGATTTTCACCGCCTATCAACTTGTCCGCATTTTTTGTAAACTCCGCGATATACTTTTCCGTCTCCTCTTCGGATAAGGTCCTTGTATAAATGTTCATGTCAACTTCAACAGTCTCTGAATCCGTATATCCGATCAACGATACCGATTGTCTGTTTCCGTTCCATTCTTCTCTTTCAAATATTCCGTCACCCACAGCCTTTTCACTCACAGCAGAAAGCTTGAGAAATACCGACAGTATCATCCCGGCTAGTAATATAAGAAGACTCATTCCAATCCTTCCGGTTTCAAACTTCCTATATTCTTCCTTAATTTCACCGGCAGGGTTCAGATAAACCAGAGACCTTACAAGTCCTTCATCCGGTTTTACACCCGGAATTTTTCGACTCTTCTCATATATAAATTCCGATACCTTACCAAACATCAGCCTGCTTCCTCCAGTCCGGACAGGATCTTGTCTCCCATAAAACAAGCAACCAGATATACGGTCAGCAATCCCGTCATAAGCGCAATGCCCGTCAGGTTTCCGTATAAAGGATCAAAATATCCCGGACTGCTGACACCCACATAGGCAAGTATGCCGAAGGGCATAAGTTTCATAATGTTTTGTTCCATTTTTTTACCGGATATCGCAGCAGCAATCTCATCTCTTGTTTCTATTCGAAGTGATATTGTCTCGGTTGCGGTGGATATTACCTCGCTCATGTTTCCGCCATATCTTTTTGCAATCATGAACACCTTCGAAAAGTCTTCTATGACCTCGCTTCCACTTCTTGCAGCCATATCGCTGAGCATCTCCTCAAGGGTTATATTTATGACCAGTCCTCTACGGATAATTTCAAGTTCTTCATGAATAAAAGATTCTTTTCCAAACTGTTTCTCCATGTCCCTGCCGCTTTGAACAAAAGCATTTTCAACCGAATATCCCGCCTTAAGTGCCGCATCCACTCCTCGAATAGCTTCACCAAACTGCGATTCAAGAATTTTTACATCACGGAAAGCCAATTCTTTTTTCTGCTGCCTGTAATAGAAATATGCGACAACCGACAAAGGGATCGCTGCCATAAAACTTCTGTAGAAAAAAAACGAAAGACTCAGCACCCTAATGACCGCACCGGAGATAACCCGGATTCTTTTCCCGGAATCCCATTTAACATAGTGATAATCCCGCGCGCTCAAGCTTCTCTTTTTGGGAGAGATCTCCGGTTTTTTTGAGAGATCCGATGACCCGACCGTTCTCAAACCCTTCCTCCCGGAAGCTATAGAGCCCTCGGATAATAATTTCTCCGTTTTCAAATCCGCAAACCTCCGATATTTCCAATACTTTTCTGGACTTGTCTCTAAGTCGCCCAAGATGAACAATGATATCCAGTCCCGAAGCAATCTGCTGTCTTATAGCCGCAAGAGGGAGCTCTGTTGCCATAAGGACCATGTTTTCAAGGCGGGACAGCATATCCTTAGATGAATTGGCATGTCCTGTAGACATGGATCCGTCATGTCCGGTGTTCAGACACTGAAGCATATCAAGGGCCTCTCCTCCTCTTACCTCCCCAACAACTATCCTGTCGGGACGCATTCTCAGAGAAGAACGTATAAGATCTCTGATGCTTATTTCATCTACTCCCGGGCCTCCGTTCCTGGTCTCGAGTCTTACCAGATTTTCTATTCCCTGAAGCTGCAATTCCGCACTGTCTTCGATGGTGATGACTCTCTCATCAGACGGAATAAAACCTGATAAAACATTTAAAAATGTGGTTTTCCCGCTTCCGGTTCCGCCGCTTATGAATATGTTGTATCCCGCGATCACAAGTAGTTTTAAAAAAACAGCCGCCTCCCGGGTTATTGATCCATAAGACAACAACCCCTCCATGGTCACCGGCTTTTCGGGAAATCGTCTAATGGTTACTGTCGGTCCCGACAAAGCAACGGGAGGAAGAACTATGTTTACTCTGGAACCGTCCAAAAGCCTTGCATCCACGATAGGAGATGCTTCATTTACGGTTCTGTTACAACCCGCCACAATCTGCTGAATCACATCCATCAGCTTCTCTTCCGAGTCAAATCCGTTTTCAAGTCTTCCCAAAGCACCTGCTTTTTCAACAAAGACATTGGAATGTCCGTTGATCATTATTTCCGTTACATCTTTGTTTTCTATAAAGCTCTGCAATATATCCAAACGTCTGAGAGAATCGAATACCTCTTTTCCCAAACGTCTTTTTTCACCTATAGGAAGAGTTCTGAGTTTGTCTGATTCCATAATGCAATCATCAATAAACTCCGTTACTTCTTCATCCGTATACTCCCTGCCGAATCCGAGTCTTTCTCTGACCCATTCTTTCAGTTCTTCTTTTTCTGACGTCAGATTCATCAAAGCACCTCCATCTGTTTTCTGATGAAGTCGACCAACTCTCCGCTAAGGTCATCTCCCGAAAAAGAAGGAACCCTGCTGACAGACGGAACGCTGCATTTTATGCTTTTATCCCTGACATCCGAATACTCGTACATTTTCAGGATATTTTCGTAGCTTTCTATCTTGGTTTTGGCCACTCTGTCATTTCTGGTTAATGTGTAGATGATGTCACACATTCTCAGTATTCCGAATATTCCCCGAATACATTCCGAAAGATCCAGAATCACATATGAATATCCTTCAAGAGAGCAAATCCTCATCAGAAAATCTTTCCACTCGTCTTCCGGAATTTCTGCAAGATCCGTACCCGGAACCGCACACGGTATATAATCCAAGCCTGCAATGGTTCTTACCATTGACTTGAATCTGATTGAAAAAACCGAGGGCGGACTTTTAATGAAATACATCAGATCCGAGAGATTTCCGTTTTTCTCCGGAGGAATCAGTTCTTCACATCCTTCGCAAAATTCAAAACTCAGATACAGTGCCTTCCCTCTGGTCGACAGAAGTCTTCCCATCAATACTGAAAAGGTTGTTTGATAACATCTTCTTACGGGTGAAAAAACACCTATAAGTCTTGCCCTTTCTCCTGGAGGTTTCATCCCTACAGCTGTTTCAACATCCGCATCCTTTATATAAATCTCCAGGATTTTCCGAAGAGTCTCATCCGCAGGCTGATATTTTTCAATCAGCGGCTCTACTCTCATGCCTGCTCCGTCATCCAAAACTATGATCTTAGAAGCTCCAATCTTTTGAAGACTCTCTGTGTATGTAGAACTGCTGGTCACAACAACAGGCTTTCTCATACTGCAGCTTTTCAACAGATCCTCTTCGGAAGTGCATACCGCAACCTTCCAGGGGAGATCTCTGCAGCCCATAAGATATTCACCCATCAAAGTCGCATATTCCTCATCCTCGTCATAAAGAATCAAAACTCTGTCAGACTTCATTTCAGTACAATCCTCCGATTCCGATAAGCGCACTCAGAAACATCGGTCCGGCAAGAGCAACTCCCGATTTTACCGCCGCCTCTCTGCTACAGTGATACATTTCCGGTTTACCGGTCATTAACAAATTTCCGATATATAACTCAAGTCTCCGTATTCTCCTTCCAATCTCTTTCCTGATCAAAAGCCCTATCAACCCGTATAAAGACGCTATGACCATGGATATAAAGATGAACATCATAGTTCTTGTTACGGGCAAAAATCCGCTGCATAGGGCAAGCAGTTTTACGTCTCCCGCACCGAAAGCACCTATCACATACAACGGATAAAACACGGCTCCCGTAACGGCCATTCTGAAAAAAACGAAAGGCAGCCCGGAAGGCCCCGAAGTCATAAGAACATACGCCATCAAAGCAATAAACATGATCAAAGCTAAAACATTCGGTATTTTATGAAAGAGATGATCGAAGATGCCGGCGACCGCCAAAAATACGGCCATTATCAGCATGACTTTTCTCCTTTTTTATTTTGTCCGGATAATCCGAACGATAATAAATGTGAATTACCGGGAAGATCTTCCCTTATACGAATGCGGTATATGCCGCTCTTCGCCCGCTTCCGAAGACAGATCGTCTTTCGAAGAAGTTTTTGTAAGTGCGATTATATATTCGAGGATTTCGAACTTCAATACTTTTTTGTCATATTTTTAAAATTCGTTAAACCGTTACATACAATCTGCGACAGATGTGTCACAAACAAAAAAGAACCCTTCATACAAAGGATTCTTTTTATATGTGCAATTTGTCTTATTTCGAATTTTTCTTTACCGGACTAATCACTATGTCTGCCAATTCTCGGCTTTAAGCAATATACGAAACCTGCGGTCATATTCGCAAAAAACCACAGTTCCGTAAAAATCATCCCGCCCATATCATAGCGATGGGAGCTATATATTGGGTAAACATCAACTACAAAACTTATACAAATAATCAGAAATATCAAAATCCCGGTGAGTACGCCTATACTGTAGTTATGAAATATAAAAATATGAGCTTTCGATACGCAAAGGGCTATAACCAAAGGCACCCCAATGTAATAACCCAGAAATACAAGCATGCCCAATGATTCCGAAACTCCCGAATCAACTAAAGACTCAATGAATGAAAAATATAGATTCTTAAACTGAAAGACCAAAATATACAACACACAAAATACTGCCAGTTGTGCTATTCCTACGGAAAAGGTCGGATTGATCAGTGAATCCGCTACGGAATAGTCTTTTATTGCTGTCTTGAATAGTCCGGAGATAATTTCCAAGACCTGGCTTTTGTTAGTATCATTTGACCGAACCCCTATCATTTCGAGAATGATTTCCGCATAATCGGCGAAGGTCTCCTCCTGCCATTCAACGATCTTATACGAATGTGCCAATCCCTTTTCGCAGAACCTGGTATATGCTTCACTGATCAAACCAAAGGAGTACGAAAACTCTGTATCGGAGACTTTCCCACGAATTTTTCTTTGATATTCCGGTATCAGGCTATGAGCAAGATCATCATCCCTCTTCTGAGCTGTAACGAAATATGAGACGAGAGCGGTATATACGGCAGCCACATCATTTACGGAGCTGAACATAGCAAAAGTATTTACGCTTTGTTCTGCCTCCTCAAACACAGTATCGATAATCGCAGACGATGCAGTTCTTCCTTGCATTAAAACCTCCAAAAGACTTAGAAACTATTGCTTTAATATTATAAAAAAAGAACCCTTTAATCAAAGGGTTCTTCTCATATTTGCAATGTGTTTTTAAACCAGCATTCCGCGATTTATGTTGTTAACAAGGTTTTCGTTAATATCATTTTTACCGTAGGTGAGTCCGGCAAATACGGATTCGGAATTTCCCATAACAGGTCCCGATGTGTTGAGTCCCACAAGTCCGGAATAAGATTCTCTTAAGGGTTTGATGATGTTACGGATCTCATCTAAAGGCTCTACGCTTCTTCTTACACCTGCAGATGCAAGCTTTCTCATGCAGTATCTGTAGAGTGACAGAAGGGCTCCCGCAGGTTCATACTCCATATGCAGGGAGCACATAAGCTCATTAACACAATTTCTCATTCTTGAGATGGATGCATAGAAGTCATGATCCCTGTCTTCTTTAAGGGCTTCCTCCGCATCATCGGAATATGCAAGGACCATATCATAGAGGATCACGATAAGTTCCGTTGAATTGGCCATGCTGATACGTCTGGTGAATTCCTGCTTAAGGGTATCCTTCATATATCATCCTCCTTACTGAAGAAGCTGTAATACGGTTGAGGGTCTGTCATTGGCCTGGGCAAGCACGCTGGTTCCTGCCTGGGTCATTACAGTGTAGGTTGAATACTTGGTCATTTCTTCAGCCATATCCACATCCATAATTCTGGAATATGCACTGGTCATGTTCTCTTCGGTGATATCGAGTCTCGCATCGGTATTCTCAAGTCTGTTCTGGTAAGCACCCAGCTGACCTCTTATGGTATTCACGAAGGTCATTGCATTCTTGATTCTCTCGATACCTTCTCTTGCGGTTTTCTCTGAGGAAAGGTCAAGTCCGTCAAGTCCCATGTTGCTTAAGTTAACGGCAGGGATCTGCATCTCAAGAATCTGTCCCTCGTTGGAGCCTACCTGAAGTCTCATGGCTCCGATACCTGTACACTCGACTTTTAGATTAGAGATACTTCCATCTGCACTTGCCTGAGCCTCGGGAACCGTCAGCTTTATCTCATATCCGTCGGCGTTAGTCAGGGTGATGACATTGTCGAGCATGGATCCCTTATAACTAGCAGGATCAACGGTGACGGTCTTATTACCGTCGGCATCAACAGTCCAGTCGATACTGGTAAAATTATATTCTGCTGCAGGGATCTCCTTGGAATAGGTGAGAACCTTTACATTTACATTATCGGTATAGCCCTTGAGGTCGTAGAATCCGTCCAGAAGGGGCTGGGAGTTGAACTCGGTACTCTCGGATACTCTGTTGATCTCATCCTTAAGCTGAGTGATCTCTTTCTGAATGATCTCTCTGTCGTCATCGGTCATGGTTCCGTTGGAGGCCTGAACGGCAAGTTCATTCATTCTCTGGAGCATGGCTGCAACTTCCGAAAGAGCTCCGTCAGCGGTCTCAATTACGGAAATTCCGTCCATGGTATTTTCATCGGCAGTCTTGGTGCCGACTATCTGTGCATTCATTCTTTTGGCCATGGCAAGCCCTGCGGGGTTGTCCTTGGCTCCGTTGATCTTAAAACCTGAGGATAATCTCTGAAGTGAAGCAGAGAGAAGATCGTCGTTGTTCTTAAGGGAGTTATTGGCGATCATAGCCGATACGTTATAGTTAATTCTCATTATAGCTCTCCTT
>JAEEGK010013149.1_pt1 | contig 18691 bp, 18 predicted proteins | sample 8958771 | NCBI WGS metagenome assembly JAEEGK01 (sample SAMN16246547, study PRJNA631951) | gut metagenome | biome: gut microbiome; feature: rumen; material: SC-attached | host: Bos | place: Iran: Karaj | collected 2018-10
AGGACGAAAACGCATACAGCCAGTCTATTTACGGCATAGAGAAGAAGCAGTTCCCTTACATGCTGTGCATCACGAACATGCTGCTGCATGACCTGGATGTGCCAGAGGTCTATCACGACAACACGCTTCTTCGGGATGTGCTGGATTACACCGACGATGACAAAGCGGATGTCATTCTCATGAATCCCCCTTACGGCGGCAGCGAAAAAGCCGATGTCAAGAATCATTTTCCCGATGACCTGGCTTCCAGCGAAACGGCGGACCTTTTCATGTCCGTCATTATGTACCGCCTGAAAAAGAACGGACGCGCTGCCGTCATTCTGCCTGACGGTTTCCTCTTCGGAACCGATAACGCCAAAATCAACATCAAGAAAAAGCTGCTGTCCGAATTCAATCTGCATACGGTGATCCGTATGCCTGGCAGCGTATTCTCTCCCTATACTTCCATTACAACGAACATACTTTTCTTCGACAACACAGGGGCGACGGAAGAGACATGGTTCTATCGGCTGGACATGCCTGACGGCTACAAGCATTTCTCCAAGACAAAGCCGATGAAGCTGGAGCATTTCGCGCCTGTCGTGGAATGGTGGAACAACCGTCAGCCCATGACCGTTGACGGCTTCGATAAAGCAAGATGCTTCACCTATCAGGAAATGACAGAGGGTTTGGGGTACAACCTGGATCAATGCGGCTATCCCCATGAGGAAGAAGAAATCCTTAATCCGCTGGACCTGATCCACAGATATGAAGAACAGCGTGCTTCCCTCAATGCCGAAATAGATCGAGTACTGGCGGAGATCACGGCGAAGCTTGGAGGGCAGCAGCTATGACGCCGCAGGAATTGAAAAACAGCATCTTGCAGCTTGCCATTCAGGGAAAGTTGGTTCCGCAGGATCCCTCCGAAGGGACAGGTGAAGAGCTGTATCATCAAATCCAGGCAGAGAAAGCCAAACTAATTGCATCAAAGCTTATCAAAGACGATATGACTATTCCTGAGCCAGACGCCCCCCCCTTCGATATTCCCGATAGCTGGATATGGGCACGAATTACTGATTGTGGTTCTTTCATTTCTGGATATACGCCTAAGCCTAACCAATTAGCGGATTTTGGAACAGTACCATACTTTAAGGTTGCTGACATGAACACAAAAGGTAATGAGCTTTTTCTGACTGTCACAAATAGTTTTCTGTCTGCTGATGCCCCTCAAAAGTACTATTTAAAGAACTCCATCGTATATCCCAAAAATGGCGGTGCAGTATTTACAAATAAAAAGAGAATACTTTCCGTCGATTCTGTTGTAGATTTAAATACAGGTGGCTACTCTGTGATCGGCCCTGTATTCTTAATGTATTTTTATTATTTCTTCTCGCTTATCGACTTTAGACAATGCTACAAGGGAACAGCATTGCCAACAATCGATATGGATAAGTTAAAAAGTAAACTGGTTCCCCTGCCTCCCCTTGCCGAGCAGAAGCGCATCGTGGCGAAGATCGAAGAACTGCTGCCGCTGATTGACCGCTATGAAGAGGCGTGGACAAAGCTGGAGGAATTCAACAAGCGTTTTCCGATGGATATGCAGAAATCCATCCTCCAGATGGCGATTCAGGGGAAGCTGGTTCCGCAGGACCTCTCGGAGGGAACAGGTGAAGAACTGTATCGTCAGATTCAGGCGGAGAAAACAAAGCTCGTCAAGGAAGGAAGAATCAAGAAAGACAAGCCGCTTGCTGAAATCACAGAGGATGAGATACCGTTTGAGATTCCTGAGAGTTGGAAATGGGTTCATGTCGGAGAACTATTTCAACATAATACTGGAAAGGCATTGAATTCTTCTGACAAAGAAGGAACTCCAATGGAGTATATTACAACTTCCAATGTTTACTGGAACAGATTTGAGTTTGGAAAGTTGAAAACTATGCTGTTTACAGAGGCAGAAATTGAAAAGTGTACTGTTCAAAAAGGTGATCTGTTGGTACTTGAAGGTGGCGACATAGGAAGAGCTGCTATTTGGAACTACGATTATCCTATGCGTATTCAAAATCATATTCACAGATTACGCCGTTATGCGGAACTCAGCATTAAGTTTTTCTATTACATTTTCTTCCTGTACAAAAATGCAGGTCTAATAAACGGTAAAGGAATCGCAATTCAGGGTCTTTCCGCAAGTATTCTTCATTCTTTGGCGGTCCCTCTTCCTCCCCTTGCCGAACAGAAACGCATCGTGGCAAAGCTGGAAGAGATTCTTCCTCTCTGTGAACGCCTGGAATAATTCAAAAGGCAGGGAGGTTTCGGCTCCCTGCCTCTATTATATCAGCTTCGCATGACCTTCAATCGCCTTTTCGATCCTCTGCGGTTCAATGCCGATGTACCGTTGTGTTACCGCGGCGGAGCTGTGCTGCAAAAGTCGCTGGACAAGGGCAATGTCAAAGCCGTTGTTCTTGTAAATCTCCGTCGCGTACCATTTGCGGAAGCTGTGGGTGCTGATGCTCTCAAAGCCCAAATAGTCACAGACGATGGCAAGCTGCTTCTGGACAGCTCTTTCCGTAATCGGAAAAATCAAGTCGTTCCGCTGGATGCCGTTGCGCAGACAGTAGTTCTCGATATACTGCTGTATCACCAGGGGCACAGTGAAGACGCGGCTTTTGCCTGTCTTCTGTTCGACGATCTCCAAGCGGTAGCGGTCCCCATCCAGAACGATGTCACAGGGGCGGAGGCGGAGAATGTCGCTGATGCGCAAGCCCAGGTTCCCTTCCAGCACAAGGGCGGTTGCCACACGCTCATTAGGGCGGAAGCCCACGCCTCCTTCCTTCATGGTCGTTATAATTTCCTTGTATTGCTCTGTGGTCAGAGCGGTTGTCTTCTTGTTCATGGCTCCCTCCAAAAGAGAAAAGTTCGTTTTTTTCTGGCGGAAAGTTCGTTTGTTTGCGGTGGTAGTCGAAGCATGACGGAATAGCTTGGTTTTGGTGTTCGTATTCTTCCTGTTTTCGGAACTTTTGGTTCCCTGCGGCGGTCATGCCGCAGGGACCATTTTCACGGCGCAATCCAGACAGCCGATATTGACTTCTCTGGTGGCTCGGATGCTCATTCCGCAGCAAGGGCAGAGATATTTGCGGCTGCTGCTCCGCTTCGGAATTGCGGTCCCGATGGGCGTTCCGCTGTGGGTCCCTGTCCCGCCAATCTGGAAGCCGCCGTATTCATTGCGGCTAATCAGGATGTCGGTCAAATCGTACTCCAGCACGAAATCAAGAAGGGCGTCGCTGGGTGCGGTATGGCTCCAGCCATATTTATCGCTGTGCTGGACCGTCAGCCCATGAGCTTCGGCAGCTTCCTTGAAGCGGCGGTTGTGGTAGGTCCCGCCTCTACTGCAATCCTGTACGCCGCTGACGAAGTTCCAGTAGTGGACCATTTCGTGAAGAAGGGTCGCCGCCACTTCCTCGATGGGTCGTGCAAGCGTTCCAGCCCCAATGTTGATCTCATGGGTAGCACCGAGCTTGCTGATCCAGGTATCGCCCCGCAGGGAAAAGTGACCGTAAGCCTTGGGCGTGGACTGAATGGTGATGGTCGGTCTTGAAAGTGCACCTTCAAAAAACTCCGCATTCAGAAGGTCGAAGATCTTGTTGAGGTAGCCAGCAACGCGATTGTAAGAGGTCAGTTCCTTCATTTTTGTTCTCTCCCTTTCTTGATTTGCGGGAGAGGGCAAGCTATACTGTTCTTGCCCTCTCCGCTTCTGGCGTTTGGGGTAAAGTCTCTTGCCTGTGGCTTTGGTCGGCATTCAGGCAAGGGGCTTTCTCTTAGGCACTGATGGTGAAGCGGCGGCTGGCGGACTGCTTGATGAAGCTCTTGTAGAGGTCCGCATGAGCCTTTTTGAAGCCCGTCGTGTCGAACCGCTGGGTCAGGATGTTCGTGTAGCGGACCATGTACTGCCCAACTTCCATTTCCTCGGTGTCCTCCAGAAGCATCTGCTGTTTGATGGCGTTCCGCAGGATTTCCGCTTCGGCGGAGGCTTCCGCAATCAGTTCTTCAAGCTGACGGATTTCCTCGATCTTGCTGATGATTTCGACTTTGCTCATTTTCGTTATCTCCTTTTGGATGATTTTGGGGTTTGCGGCAAGTGGTGGGAGGCATTCAACATCTAGCTTTCTCCTCAGTGCGTCTCATTCTCCCTGATCCTGTTCCACTCTTATCTTGCGTTCTTATTTCGGCTTCCGCCTACTTTGTCCGCCTTGACTTGCCTTTTGTTGTCCCCCTTGATTGTCTACATATTACACCATATTCAGGTGTAATGCAATTCGCAGAATACACAAAGATTACACTCGAATCTTGTGCAAAATAGACACTTGAATTGGGTGTAAATTTGTGCTACAATACGGATGATGGAAAAGGAGGCGTTTTTGAATGCCTGTCGTTTACAAGATGAATGTCATGCAAGCCCTGAAAGACGCTGGCTACAATACAAACAGAATACGCAAGGAAAAGATAATGGGAGAAGCTATGCTCCAGAAGTTGAGAGAAGGTCACATGGTATCATGGGCTACCTTCGAGACGCTTTGTGAATTGCTTCAATGTCAGCCAGGGGACATCCTCGAATACATCCCAGACGGCGGCGAAGCCGCTGAATAGTGTTTCCTGCGGCGGTCAGGCAAAATGCTCCTTTGACCTCGTTCAAGAGGGGTGGGGGGGTAGATTATGGGCAGATTTTTTCTGAGTACCCCCATGTCGTTTTTGCGTGGCCCTCTCAGTTTTGAAATCATAATTTCAATTCGGAAGACGATTTTTCCGCCTGTTCGCGGCAGAATGACATAGCATTCCGAAAAACGAAAAAGCGGAGGTACACGAAAACTCGTGTCCTCCGCCGCCTGTTTACTGCCAGTCTCGGAAAAGATTGTCGATTGCCTGATTCAAAGCATCCTTCATGCTCTTTTCCATGATGGCGAAAATCATTTTCTCCAAATCGCTCTCTCGCTTCTTTTTGTCCTTTTTCTTCTTTTCATCATCGGTTCGGCTCATTTCGTCACCTTCGTTTCTGTCTTGATGTTGATGTTGTAATCCTCCGCCTGCGGCTGGGCTTCTGTCTGCCGCTTAGCTGCCGCCGCAATCATTTTATTATGAGCCGCCGCAAGGATTTCCCAAGGCTCGTAGCCGTCAAGAAACATCGTGGGATAATAGTCAGGGATCGGCTTTCTCGCTGTCATTTTTCTCACTCCTTTTCCTCTTGGAATACTCTTGCATGTTGTCCTCAAAGGACAGCCAGGTTAGATTTTCAGCTCGGTTGTCGTTGGTGTTCGCGTTCCGATGGTGGACCGTCGTTGCGTTCTCAGGGTCAGGGTTCTCGCAAAAGGCTTCCGCCACAAGGCGGCTGACAAGGAAATGCTTTGCCTATCCCTCTTGGCTCAATGCCACTCGCCAGTAGCCTTTGTTATTCGGAAATGCGGTCAGGAGCTTTGCTGTTGGATGCTTTAGAGATTTGATCCTGCCGCAGTTCGAGACAAGGTATTTTCCGCCGTAGCCTTTGATCTCCTTCCATTCTTCATTTGGAAGGTCCTTGATTTTATCCATGATAATCACTCCTTCATAGGAGTTTGAGAAAAGCGGAAGGACGATTATCCAAGTTTGACAAAAAATACTGCCAAAATCGTATGAGACTTTAGAAAGAAACATACAACTTTGACAGTATTAGAAAACAAAATCATTACGACTTTGCGGCGGCGGAGGGTTGGTCTTGGTAGGCGGCGGAGCTGCCGCCGCAAGCTCCCTGCACAGTTCAAAGATTTCGTGCAAATCTACATCGTTATAAGAGAAATTGGAAATGTTGAAGCCTTTACAGTAATAGTAGCAGCACCCAAACACAGCCCATAGGTCTTTATAGGTTTCCTTCCAAGCCGCTTTTCTGGCTGCTACTGGCGGCAAGCCGCGTTCCAGTTCGGCAATGTAATGGTCCTTGAAGATTTCTCCCCGCCGCTGGTAATAGCTCTCCATTTCTACTTCGTCGATTTCCTCTATTGGCTCTTGGATCTTTTTGCCGCCGTCGTAGTAGGTCCGCCATTTTACGGCACTGACATCTTTGGCGATTATGCCGCGTTCTATGAGCTGACTGCACCAACTCCGCAGGGTCTTATGGTCGCTGAAAGAATAGCCATAGTATTCGTTATACAGTTTCAGCCTGGTGTCCCACGGCTTATCCGCAAAGCCGTCAATATCGGTGAAAGCCGTAATAAAGCAAGCAAACTATTCGGCGTTGATTTGGATATCTATGCCGAAGCCGCGATAGAGGATTTCAGCAAGGCGTTCTTCTGGCGTCTCTGGCTTGGATAGGATGAAAACGCCCCTTCTGGCTTTGTACTCGCATCCGTAGCCAGCATTTTTCAGTTTGCTTGTCACATCACGCCCGAAGTTATTACTGTCCAGCCGCACATGAACAATCTCCGATATTTCCTCTCTTGGATAAAATCGCAATTCTAATTGTTCCATGGCATTCCTCCATTTTTGGATTATCCCCCCAAAGGTTTTCCGTGGATTATAAATATGTTGTGTGGAAAACCTTTGGGGGGATGAATTAGGATTAGGAGAAAAATCACCACATAAAAGCTGTCTTCACTGAGCGTCTATCAATGACAAAACCAGTAATCTCAACAGCATAGTCCAGAAAACCTTCATGGTATTCAAAATCATACACACAGGCATCTTCAATGTTCTTTTCATTTTTGACAGAGAGACTAGACCCAATCCTATAGTCATCGGGGTTTTCGTCTTCATCGTCATCTTTCCATTTTTCGTAGTATTCGCCATCCATGGAATAGACTATTTCGCCGTTTTCAAATTCCCTCTGTCCGCAGAAGCACCAGCCAGCTTCGTAGTAGGAATAGTGAATATTCGCATCGGGAAACATCTTCGCTAGGGCGAAAATAACAGGTTCACAAGGGGACCAGGCAGTTTCAAAATAGTATTCAATTGTATCTTCTCGTTCTTCGACTCTGGCACCAACGCTGTTCCATTTGGTGCCCCAGTTTTCGCAGCTCCAGTCATACCAATTATTCTTGCCGTATTTCTCCTTTTCTTTTTGTCCAACAGGACCCATGTAAATATTGCTTGGCATTGGGATGATTTTGTTGAAATCAAATGTATTGATTTCTTCGGATTCGCTTCCTTCTACGAAGGAACTGATTCGTTCAAGGGTGTCATGGTTTGCGTGAATAGAAAGCGAGTTGTTACAATAATTCGGCATTTATTATCCTCTTTCTCCGCTTTTCGCGGTAATATAGTATTTGTTTTTGAAGGCTTTTTTCCTTACCTTCTATATATATTATATAATAATTTTTTATAAAAATCAAAATAAGATGCCATTATGTAGCAACTCGAACATCCTGACAAAACTAAAACCTATGTTGTAATGCTAACAGAAGAAGACTTTCTCGGATGATTCAGGTGAGAAGAGCGGCGGAGCGGGAGCTATGTGGCGGAAGAAGGGGCAGCCGCCGCCCTCGGTTCGTATAAGAAAGAGAATACGAATACCAAAATCCAGGTATGACAGGGGTTTTCCCCCTTTCAGAATGTGAGTTCGTAAAAATCCATAGAAGTGTTCGCAAAAGAGCCGACGGATTTAATTGTTTAGCGTATTAAACTTTGGCTCAAGATGCTCAGATAGCATGAAGCCTCTGCCGTTATTGACAGAGGCTTCATGCTTTAATCATTGCTTCCTTTTAATCTTTCTTCAATGGCATTGAGTTTATCAGCGAGTTCATCGTCTATCGCTAAATCAGTATCATCGTTAAACCTAAGCCCTAACTTTTCTGCCGCCGTCTTTAAGGCATCGGGGTTAGCGTCGCCATAAGTGTCTAATGTCATAGCTCGGCTTGCGTGACCCATCATCAAGGAAAGACTTGCAATATCCATTCCACTGCGGATGCCTACCGTTGCCAGGTTGTGCCTTAATCCGTGTGGGGTGATCCTTTTTCCGTAACAGTCTTTAAGATCATAACGCTCTGCCAAAGCCTGGAAATTGTTGGTAAACGCCTGTAATGACATAAAGCTGTCTTTCTTCCCAATTACATACCAGCTATTTTCAGGTTTGAGGGTGTCATACGCATCCTTCAGCACTGCATGTAATTGTGGTAGCATCGGAAATGTTCGGTTGCTGCTCTTGGTTTTCGGCGGTTTGGTGTAGTTGCCGCCCTTGCCGATGCCGATTGCACTATCAACCGTAATGGTGTCTTTTTCAAAATCTATATTTCGCCACCGTAAACCGCAGATTTCCCCACGCCGCAAGCCACTATAATATGCCAATAAACAGCCGATATACATTGGGTCAGTGGGTTCATACTCTTGGTAGACGGCGGATAGAAAGTCATCCATTTGATCTTTCGTTAGATGTGTTACTCTTGGCTTCCCCTCTTTGGGAGCTTTTACACCATTAAAGGGATTTCTTGCAATATCTCCGATTTCATAGTAGTAGTTGTAAATCTTTTTGAGTTCTGTGTACGCTGTTCTTACAGTCCTTGGGGCTAATCCTCTCTCAAACAGCTTTGCAAGCCAAGTGTTAATGTCTATTCGGTCTAACGTGGCAAACAGATTATCGCCTAAATATGGGAAGATATAGTTTTTGCCGATTGACAGATTTTTCTGATGTGTTGAGCTTTCTATCTCACCAACGGAAAACCTGTAATCCTCGTAGCCCTCCAGCATTTCTTTTACGGTCTTTCCCTGGTCTGTGGGAGCCAGCGTCTTGACGGAGTTATTCAGTTCAGCTAACCATTCGTTGGCTTGCTTTTGGGCTTCCTTTTTTCCTTTGGCACTATTGAGCATTTTGGTTTTCTGCCGTCGTTTTCCAGTTATCGGATCTTTATAATCTAAAGATGCTCTCCAAGGCTTCCCCTTTCGGGTTAAGCATTGCTTAACTGTGGGATTGAAATAGAACATAATAACACCCCTTTTTCTGCCGCCATGATCCCATTGTGCCACAAATGTGCCACAAAGTCAATTTGAAACAGCAAAATTTGGGGATGAAAACCCTTGATATATAAGGCTCTTTCTAAAAATGGAAAGATAAAGCTACTCCAGTAGTCTCCACCACAAAGAAGCGCCTTTTGTCTTTCGACAAAAGGCGCTTCTTTGCATGATGTGTTCCGCTTGCGCGGAACGGGTGTCATTGGGGACGGTTCCCGTTGACACACCTCTCATTACCGAATGTGTCAATCAGAACCGTCCCTATTGACATGGATTTCTTTTCGTGGAAAGTTCCGTCAAGTTCTTGAAACTGTGTGTATAGAATAACAGGATTTTTAGTCGAAATCTTTCCTGGATTTCTAACGATGAAATCATAAAAAGAATAATCACAATTCGCTGGTTCTAAATTGAAGTAGTTCACATATCCATGTTTTAATGGAGCTATGTTTCCTATGCTTTGGATAAAGTCGCGTGGAGAAAAGAACACAGCAGCAGTATCGGCTTTCTTGAAGTCATGACGGATTTTTGCTAATACGGCTGGATTGAGGTAAAGATGCAGAGAATCTGAGTTTCCCAAAATATAACAATCGTCTCTTGTAATTGCAGAGAGACAGAAAACGGGTGCTGTGCCAATCAAATCAATAAAAAACTCCAAACCTTCTTCTGCCGCAAAACGCAGAAGCGCTTCATAAGCATCGCCTTGTCCACGCCCAGTTTTTTTCTCGGCTTCTCGGAATTTCACCGCATTAGAAAAGTAAACGGTGCCGTTTATTAACTTTTTCAAATCCTTGTGTTTCCCAAACTTTATAAAAAGAATTGGGCTATTGTCTGTGTTCTTCATCCTGTGTCTCCAAGACAAGCTTTGACCTGTTATTGACAATATTCAGAAAGCTTTTCGATGACAATATCACGATCCCATAACAGAACATTATTCGCTTGAGCGAGTTCTTTTGCGGATGATGTAAACCTACTATTGGTTATAACTAAAGCTTTTGTTAGATTATAGTATGATTTGCCTGCCACCGCTTCTTGTACCGATGCATTACCAACCGATCCACTGTAGCATTTTGCCTGAATACCAATACGCTGATTGCCCTTCTCTGCAATGATATCTATCCCTTGATCTCCGCTATTCTTTGTCAAAGCAACCTGAAAACCCATCTTTGAAAACAAAGCGGCAAGAAACTCTTCAAACTCTATCCCTGTCATAAGATCAATATCATCTATTGTCAAACGACTTGGGGCGTTGGAGTTGCTTTGAATTGTGGCTTTCCGCGTCAAAGCAGATTTAAATGCCAGTTTTCGATTGTTGTCTTTAAATGATTTTACAATTTCTTTGACAATAGGTAATCTTTTAAAAATAGTAGCAAAATCATCATCGCGGAGAGATGCCCACGCTAACAGCATAACGCCTATGGTATCATCTGGAAGCATAGCTCCGCTTTCTAAGTTTTGACTCACCAGATGCTCAATATCGTTATCATCAAGTACGATGCCGTATTCTTGTTTGAGACGAAAGACGGAGCGTTTGATAGTTTCTTGCCTGAATAATATGTAAACAAGCGTGTGTGAAGCCCAAGTTCTAACATTGTACTCCGTCTCAAGGTATTCACAGAAGTCGGTTGCTATTTGATTTAGTCTCTCAAAATCAAAAGAAGAAGTGTTTTCACTGTTTATTTCATCTTCATTAACTCCAGTTGGGATAAAATAGAAGTTTAGGCAGCTATCTGCAAGATTCATTGTAAAATGGTAATATGCTGCTGGCACAAAGAATAAAGAATCAGGAAGCATATCATAACAATTTGAAACGATGTCGTTGAGTTCGTCGCTGTTTTCGCATACGCTGTACTGATCTAATAGACTCCCGAAAACTATTTCGGTAAATCGATTTACAAATTCGTTCCTTTGGTCTAAAAGCGCAGTGATTTCGGGGATTAACGAGCTTTGATAAATAAGAAACGTCACATTAAAAGAGATGAAAGCCTGATGGCACCTTAAACTAAGGACTTTGAAATATTTCTGGTCTTCAATATCGTAAAAGACTTTATGAAAAGATGAAAACACTAGAAAGGTTTGTGTTGTTTTGTCCGAATACACAAGACCACGCGGACCTATGAATAGAGAATCGACCTCAATAAAGTTGCCACTGTTCTCTTGAGAATAGACTTTTACACCGCCTAAGCAAGAAACACCGTGATTATTCGCACAATCACGCAGTATGCCATTGGCGTTTGATGACCATTTTATGTAACCATCAATATTGCTTCTGTATTCATTTTCTAATGAGTCAAAAATATAAGAATAATCTCTAGCCACGATTATCGCCTCCTTGCATCCTATATTAATTTATCAGAGCATTGCGAAGAATACAATAGTATCAAGGACAAATGACATAAAGCATAGGGTGTCAAATCAGCTTTGCGTGTCCCTCAATCGCCGCCTCGATCCTCTGCGGCTCCATGCCGATGTATCTTTGCGTCACGGCGGCGGAGCTGTGCTGTAAGAGCCGCTGGACAAGGGCAATGTCGATGGGGACGGTTTTTGCTGACACATGGGTTGCTGTCAACGAGAACCGTCCTCGTTGACATGAATGCAAGCGCAAGCGGAGGGGGTTGCGGGTTCCATAACAGAAATCCCCCGCATTTCCGTTCCCGCCTCTGGCCCCGGGCGGGAAAAGATGCTACAATAGGCAAAAACCTGGGAAGGGACAAGGAGAGGAGAAAGGCAAGATGCTGGAAGCGGATCGTTTGGTGATCTACGCGGCCTCGGAAGACGAGATGAACCGGATCGCGGCCTCGGAGGAGGACGCCCATCTGCGGGAAGCCTATGGGGAAATGCTGCGGGGCAGCCTGGCCCATCCGGAGGACTGGGGCTGGTATGCCCTCTGGCTGATCGTCCGCAAGGACGGCAAGTGCATCGGGAACCTGTCCTTCAAGGGCGTGCCCGATAACGGCATGGTGGAGCTGGGCTACGGGATCGCGGAGGAATACCGGGGACTGGGCTATGCGACGGAGGCGGTGGAGACGATCCTGACCTGGGCCTTCGACCAGCCCGGGGTGACCTCGGTGGCCGCGGAGACGGAGGAAGGCAACGCCGCCTCCCGCCGGGTGCTGGAAAAATGCGGCTTTATCCCCGCCGGGGAGGGCCGGGAAGGCCCCCGCTTCGTGCTGAACCTCAGCAGCTACGAGGACCCCGATCCGTTCCTCTGAGCGAGCGGGCCACCGGGAGAATGACCGCAGGGGAAAACACAAAGGCAGGGGCATTTTGCCCCTGTGTCATTGGGGACGGTTCCTGTTGACACGCTCTCATTACCGAATGTGTCAATCAGAACCGTCCCTGTTGACACGCGCCAGCGCGCACGCTGGCGTGGGAATCCGTCCTCTATTCGAGGGGAAACGGATTGCCACAACCCCTTCGGGGTTTCGCAATGACGAGGGAGGGGCATTTTGCAACACGCCCTCGTCTTTGCCGGGAAAGGAACCGGCCTCCCCGAGGCAAAGCCATCCACTTAAGCGCCAAGCCTCCCGGCGCCGTCATGGTCATGAAATACCTCCCTCCTTGAGGGAGGCGGCATCGCCGCGAGGCGATGCCGGATTGTAGCACGCACGTTGCTCGTGCGCGGAATAGGGAGTCAGAGTAATTCCTGGCTGCTGCTTCCAATGATAGCTGCTGCTTATCCGCCGCTGACTCCCTCAGTCGCCTGCGGCGACAGCTCCCTCAGAGAGGGAGCCATGCTCCGCAGTGGGGGCAAAGAGGCTCTTTCGTTTATCGTGATGTGTCTGCACATGACGATTACGAACCCGCGAAGCGGGTGTGGCAATCCGTATCCCCGTCCAAACACCCGTCCCCTTGTCTTACGGGGGATTCCCGCTGCGGCGGGACGGGAGCCGGAAGGGGGTGCTTGCTGAGCCGGGACGCCGGCAGAGGGCCGCACCGCCCGCCAAGGCGCGCCGGAGCGGTTGACAATCGCCGCGAATGGGTCTATTTTAATGCGGCGGCCAGCGGGAAGGAGGCGGACGGATGGCAAAGCTCAAGACATTCCTGAAAAGAGAACCGATCCTGGTGATCGCGGCCCTGGCGGCGGTATTGAGCTGCATCCCGGTGCCGCCGGACGCCGCCTATCTCGGCTATATCGACTTCCGCACCCTGGCCCTCCTCTATGCGCTGATGGTGGTATCGGCGGGGCTGCGGCAGGCGGGGGCTCTGGAGGCGATGACCCACCTGGTCTGCCGCCGGGCGGGGAGCGCCCGGGCCCTGGCCGTCACCCTGGTGGCGGTGACCTTTTTCAGCTCCATGCTCATCACCAACGACGTGGCCCTGCTCACCTTCGTCCCCTTCACCCTGGTGCTGCTGGGGCTCACGGGGCGGGGGCAGGACGTGATCCTGGTGGTGGTGCTCCAGACTGCGGCGGCCAACCTGGGCAGCATGCTGACCCCCGTGGGGAACCCCCAGAACCTTTATCTTTATACCCATTACGCCCTTTCCGCAGGGGATTTCTTCCGCATCACGGCCCCCCTCTGGGCCCTGTCCCTGCTGCTTTGCCTGCTGGGCTGCCTCCTTCTGCCCCGGGTGAAGCTGGCCCCGGAGCTGGGGGAAGCGCCGAGGCCGGACAGGAAGCTGCTGTGGCTCTATCTGGGGCTTTTTGCCCTCTGCCTCCTCTCCGTGTTCCGGCTGCTGCCCTGGGGGGCGCTGCTGGCGGTTTTGGCGGCGGCGCTGCTGATCCTGGACCGGAAGGCGCTCCTGCGGGCGGATTTCCTGCTGCTGCTGACCTTCGTGGCCTTCTTTATCTTTGCCGGGAACCTGGCGCGGCTGGAGGCGGTGGAAGCCCTGCTGCGGAGGCTGCTTGCGGGGCGGGAATACTGGACGGCGCTCCTGGCCAGCCAGGTCATCAGCAACGTGCCCGCGGCCCTGCTCCTCTCCGGCTTCACGGACAGCGCGCGGGAGCTGCTGCTGGGCGTGGACGTGGGCGGCCTGGGCACCCCCGTCGCCAGCCTGGCCAGCCTTATAAGCCTGAAGCTCTATTCCCGGAGCCGGGAGGCGAAGCCGGGGAAGTTCCTGCTGGTGTTTTTGCTCGTGAACGTGCTTTTGCTTGCGCTGCTGTCCGGGGCGAAGCTGCTGATGAAGTGAACATTGGCCCCCTCTCCGAGGGGGCTGGCGCGAAGCTGACTAATTGTAGCACGCGCCCACCGCTGCGCGGCGGGTCCCCTCGCGCGGAATGGGGAGTCAGCGCATCGAATCAGCGGCAGCTAAGAAGGACTCTGACTCCCTCCGTCATCGCCTAACGGCGATGCCACCTCCCTCAAAGAGGGAGGCAAGCGCCGGGAAGGGCCCTGACTCCCTATTCCGCGCGCGAGCAACGTGCGCGCTACAATCCGTCTCCGGCCAAGGCCGGAGCCACCTCCCTCAAAGAGGGAGGCAAAGAGCAGCGCCGCAGCGAAAAGGCCTCCCCTGGAGGGGAGGCTTCTTTTCGGTAATTTTTTCAATTCTCGGTGAGTAATCGCCGGAAAAAAGGCGACTAAGGGACAGAAGAACTATTCTCAACGGAAAAATATCCGGGAAAGGAGGCGGAGAGTATGCGATACGGAACGGAGGAAGCCCTGCAGGCGGCCCTGGAGCGGGCTGGTGTCCTGCGGGCGCGCAGCTTTCGGCGGCGGCAGCGGGCGCTGTCCATCGGGACCGGCGGCTGTTTCTGCGCGCTGCTTGCCCTGGGTTACAGCCTGGCGGCCCGGAGCGGCGCCTCCCTGGAGGAAGCGGACTATGGCGCGTTCCTGCTGCCCAGCCGCGTCGGGGGATATATCCTGCTGGCGGTGCTGGCCTTCGCGGCAGGCGTGCTGGTGACGCTGCTGTGCATCCGCTATCGGAATGGCGTCGATCCGCCGGGCGGAAAGGCCCCGGCGCGGACCCCGGCCAAAGACCCCGGCGGGGGAGGGGAACGCGGCAGCCCGGACGAGCGGGCGGAGATCACGGAACAAGTGGGGAAGGGCCCCGATGAAAGGAGAACGACCTGATGACGAAAACGAAACGGTTGGGAAGATTCCTGATCCTGCTGTTGGCCATGGTCATGGTCCTGGGCGTCTTGATCGCCGCCCCGGCCGGCGCCAGGGATTTCAGCAGGACGAAGACCGTGTTCACGGTGACGATCCAGGTGGCGGACGTCAAGTACGCCGGGACGGACAGCGACATCTATTTCAAGGTCTACTACGTCAACGGCAAAGAAGAAAAGTTCCTGATGGACAAGAGCAAGTACGACGACTTTGAGAGGAATGACTGCGATACCTATACGATCACCATCGAGCATCCTTATTGGTTCGTCAAGGGCTTCGGCATCTGGAACAAGGGCGCCGACGCCATGTGCATCGACTGGGTGAACATCTATGTCAACTTCTATACCGACCTTACCGCCGGGAAAATCGGGCAGATGAAGAGCATCTATCGGGACCCGGGCCTGCAGTGGATCGAAAAATCCGAATACAAGATCAATATCACGCAGAGCGAGTCAAGTCAGCGCTCCGAGCGCCAGGTCCAGCCCGACAGCGGCGCTTACAAAACCTTCACGGAATCCTTCGAGAAGACCGTGTACCTGGGGGACAGCGGCGCTTCCGGCAGTTATGTCGAAGTGAAGTGGAAGGACGGGTATCCCGTGGTGGACGACGACGGCGTCTACACAGAGTGGTATAACCCCAATAAGTATGAACTCCCCCCCAAGCTTGTCATTGAGCCTGCCTACGCGGACAATAAGACAGGTAAGTGGGTCGATAGCGATAACGGATTCAATCAACGCTTCACGCTCGTCACTGACAAAGAGCATTCGGATTGGGGCCCGATCGGCTTCTCCTACGACGCCGACAGTCTCATGAAAAACACGCCCTTTTTCGCTTACAGGGTGAAAGTCACATGGGAGTTCCCCAAGGAGGGCAGCTCCTCCGACCACTCCAAGAGCGTGTATTACTACATCTACCGTAAGCAGTTCGAGATGGGCGAGCCCCAGCTGGTGACCAGCCCCGAGCCCTACACCGTGATGGTGGACGGCAAGGTGAGCAACCGGTATTTCAACTCCGCCAACAAGACGGTGGACTTCCAGATCCCCATCGTCGCCCACCAGAACTATAACCGGGATAGCGGCCCGGCCATGAGCACCGACCAGATCGCCCGGAAGCTGGCCCAGAAGTCCGGCACCATGGTGCGCCTGTACTACGGCGAAGGGAAGGGCGAATACCTCGACGGGTCCATCTCCTATAATTCGAAAAAGCCCTCCTACATCCAGGTTTCCTTCCCCTTCACCAGGGAGATCAACGATTCCAAGAGCCTTAAGCTGGTGATGAAGGGGCTCACGGTCTCCTGGGACGGGGCGCCGGACTATTCCCTGACCTGGGAAGCCTCCTATGACCAGAAAAAAGCGCGGGAAGAAACTCTGGGCGGAGAGAAGATCACCCTGGGCGACGGCGCGTATTTCAAAGAGGGCGGCGATTTCAGCCCCTACAAGCTGGATAACGTGAGGCCCGTGATCGCCCTCAATGAAAAGGGCGCCCAGGGCATCACCGCAGCCTGGCGGAAGGAAGCCATCCTGCTGACCTCCCCCGACGACGTGAGCATTTATCCCCTGACCCAGAATGCCAAGGAGGGCACCTTCACCATGCAGCTGCTCTCCGGCAGCAGCCCCGTCAGATTCCGCGTGTATAACGTGGACAAGAAGAATTGGGATTCCGCCGTCGACTCCAGGCTGATCCCCACCTTTAACAACCGGGAGACCCGCATCACTCTGCCCGACGGAGTGGAATACAAAAACCTGACGGTCCGGCTCACCGGCCGGGACCGGGCGGGGAACGAGTTCAAGCTGGATTTCCCCGGCCTGAACCTGGATACCCTGGCCCCCCGGGTGACCCTGAACACCGAATCCAGGCCCCAGGCCATCGACGGCAGCCGCAGCACGCTGTTCCGCTTCGCCATCACGGAGCTCTCCGGGACCGGGCGGGTGAACTACTGCTTCGTGTCTAAGGGCAAATCCCTGCCCTCGGAAACCGAAGGCAAAAAGACCAGCGGCACGATCAACAGCTTCGTGGACGAGTGGGCCTTCATCTCCCAGGAGGACATCGGCGGCGCCACCGTGGTGCTGGACATGGCCAAGGGCGAAGGCTTTGAGGGCGACCTCTATTACTATGCGGTGGATGACGCCGGCAACCGGACGGAGACGGTCATAGTGCCGGTCTCCATCAACAACCAGGCGGCCGGCTGCAAGGTGGAGGTGGAGTCTTACGACCATCCCCTGCCGGAATACCAGATCAAGTTTACCCCCGATCCGGACTGCGTGGTCTATTACCGCTACGCCACCCCCACCTCCAACGGGGAGTATTATAGGCGGCCCTACGTGCAATACAACCACAATGATCCCGACGCCAACGCCGGGAGATACGTGGTGGAGCAGGTGCCCGGAGCAGCGCCGGTCAGCGCCGTGCTGGACGGGCAGCAGATCCTGGAATACAAGGTCGTCAACGAGAAGTCCGGCAACGTGGCCTACTTCGAGGGCGGCATGGGCATCTCCCTGACCTTCGACAATTCTTATCCCGAGCTGGATATCCGCCAGACCACCGCCGGCCTCTCCCAGGCGTCCCACAGCTTCATCGTGTCGGCCGGCGATACTTCCGGCGTCGCCTCCGCCAGCTATGAGATCGCTGCGGCGGACGGCGAGACCGTGGCTTCCGGCGACCTGGAGATCGCCGAGGGATCCGGCTCCCTCTATGCCTTCCTGGGCACGGCGGAGCTGGGCCTGGGCAACGGCTCCTATGTGCTGACCGTGACCGCCGTGGACAATAACGGCGACTGGACCAGCATGAGCAGCGAGCCCTTCTCCATCCGCTCGGCGGCCCCCGAGGCGGAGCTGACCCTGGATGGGGAGAAGCCCGACGGCATGATGGCCGTGGGCGCTTCGGCGGCCTACGAGCTGGGCTTCACCGTCACCGAGGAGTTCGCCGGCGCGGCCGGGGGCCACAGCGTGTTCTACCGCGTCTCCGGCGACGGGACCGTCTACGGCGAGTGGCAGAAGCTCAGCGACCTGAGCGCGAAGAACGGCGTCCTCAGCGCCGAGGCGGTGCTGAATACCCCCCTGGCCCTGGAAGAGGGCATGAACATGGTCTTCGTGCAGCTCCTCTGCGCGGAGAATGAAAAGAAGCTCAGCCAGGGCGTCAATGCCGACAGCATCCTCACTCTGGAGCCCCTGGAGCTGCTGCTGGACGTCAACGCCCCCTCCGCCCGCTGGGTCGTGACCTGCGGCCGGAACAACAACGCCCTGACCGGGACCCTCACGGTCTCGGACGATATGACCGCCAATCCCGCCGTCTCCTGCAGCGCCGACGGAGCGAGCCTGGTGGTCTCGGAGAACGACGCCAATGCCTGGCTGGTGACCTATAACCCGGGCAAGCCGATTCCCGAGTCCTTCACCCTCACCGTCGCCGACGAGGCGGGCAACGAGACCGAGGTGGAGGTCACCACCGAGCTGCTGGACCTGGATGGTCCGAAGATCGACATCGGCACCCCGGTTACAACGAGCTACGGCGCGCGGACGGACGCCGCCGTCACCGTGACGGTCACGGAGGAGCATCTCGGCTCCGTGGACTTCCGGTTTGACGAAACTGCGGCGAAAAACGCCCTGGTGGTCGAGGATGAAACGAACCCCGGCGTCTACACCGTGTATCTCCGGGGCTACACCGGGACCCAGCCCTTCACCGTCGTCGCCGCGGACGACCTGGGCAACGAG
>JAEEGK010013151.1_pt1 | contig 18691 bp, 18 predicted proteins | sample 8958771 | NCBI WGS metagenome assembly JAEEGK01 (sample SAMN16246547, study PRJNA631951) | gut metagenome | biome: gut microbiome; feature: rumen; material: SC-attached | host: Bos | place: Iran: Karaj | collected 2018-10
AGATGCGGGGAGGAGAGAATGAGAGGGAATAAAAAAGTTTCTCAGAGCGGAGTAAAAACAATGAACGACATGATCCTGCTGAAGCCCGGCGAGCTGGTGCTCAAGGGCCTGAACCGCCATTTTTTTGAGGACCGGCTGCGGGCCAACGTGGCCCGGCGGCTGCGCAGCCTCGGGGAATTCCGCATCACCTCCGTCCAGTCCACGATCTATGTGGAGCCCCTGTCGGAGGAGATCGACATGGAGGAGGCGTTCCGCCGCTGCCATCAGATCTTCGGCATCATCGCCGTCTGCCGGGCCGCCGCCTGCCCCAAGGAAAAGGAGGCCATTGCCCGCACGGCGGTGGAATACCTGGGAGACCAGCTCTCCCGGGCGAAGAGCTTCAAGGTGGAATCCAAGCGCAGCGACAAGACCTTCCCCATGACCTCCATCCAGCTGAGCCAGTATGTGGGGGGCGTCATCGGCGAAGCCTTTCCGGACCTTCCGGCGGATATGCATCACCCCGACCTGGAGGTGAACGTGGAGATCCGGGAGCAGGCGGCCTACGTCCACGCCGGGGGCGAGCCGGGGGCGGGCGGCCTGCCCGTGGGCACCTGCGGACGGGCGGTGAGCCTCCTGTCCGGCGGCATCGACAGCCCCGTGGCCACCTGGATGATCGCCCGCCGGGGCGTGCAGATCATCCCCGTGCATTTCTTCTCCTTCCCCTATACCAGCGAGCTGGCGAAGCAGAAGGTACTGGACCTGGCCCGGAAGCTCCTGCCCTGGTGCGGGCGGCTCACGGTGGAGGTCGTCCCCTTCACCCACATCCAGGAGGAGATCCGGGACAAGTGCCCTGAGCCCTATTTCACCCTGGTCATGCGCCGCTTCATGATGCGCATCAGCCAGGAGGTGGCCCTGCACAACGGCTGCGGCGCCCTGGTCACCGGGGAGAACCTGGGCCAGGTGGCCAGTCAGACCATGGAGGCCCTCCGCTGTACCGAAGCGCCTCTGACCCTTCCGGTGCTGCGGCCCCTCATCGGCATGGACAAGGAGGAGATCATACGCCGGGCAAGGGCCCTGGATACCTATGAGACCAGCATCCTCCCCTACGAGGACTGCTGCACCGTCTTCACCCCGAAGCATCCCCGCACCCGCCCCACCCCGGAGGAGGTGGCGGAGGCGGAAGCCGCGCTGGACGTGGAGGCGCTGATGAAAGAGGCACTGGCGGGTACGGAAAGGGTGCAGATCAAATATGAAGGCTGAAAACTGGAGAGCGGAGATCCTCTGCGTGGGCACGGAGCTCCTGCTGGGGGACATCGTGAACACCAACGCCAGGGAGCTTTCCGCGGCCCTGAAGGGCCTGGGCGTAGGCGTCTACTGGCACAGCGTGGTGGGGGACAATCCCGACCGCCTCCGGCGCGCGGCGGAGATCGCCCGCAGCCGGGCAAACCTCATCATCACCACCGGGGGCCTGGGCCCCACCTACGACGATCTCACCAAGGAGACGATCTGCTCCGTCTTCGGGGTGCCTCTGGCCCTCCGGGAGAAGGAGGCGGAGAAGATACGGGAATACTTCCGCAGCACCGGCCGGGCCATGCCGGAGAACAATCTGCGCCAGGCCATGCTGCCGGAAAACTGCACCGTGTTCTCCAACGGCAACGGCACCGCTCCCGGCTTCGCTTTTGAGGCGGCGGGGACCACGGTGATCCTCCTGCCCGGTCCGCCCCGGGAGATGCGCCTCATGCTGGAGACCGGGGTGATCCCCTACCTCCGGAGGCGCACGGACGAGGTACTCTTCAGCCGGGACATCCGCATCTTCGGCCTGGGGGAGAGCAGCGTGGAGGCCCGCCTGCACGAGTATATGGAGTCCCTCACGAATCCGACCCTGGCCCCCTACGCGGGCACGGCGGAGGTCCGCCTGCGGGTGACCGCCATGGCCCCCGACGCCGCGGCGGCGGAGGCGATGACCCGCCCCGTGGTGGAGCGGGTGCGCGCCGAGCTGGGAGACCTCGTCTACGCCGTGGACGAACCCAGCCTGGAGGCCCTCTGTCTCCGGCTGCTGAAGGAGAAGGGCCTGACCTTCGCCGCCGCCGAGAGCTGCACCGGCGGCCTCATCGCCAAGCGCATCACGGATATCCCCGGGGCCAGCGCCGTCTTCATGGGGGGCGTGGTGTCCTATACGAATCTGGTGAAGGCGGAGGTGCTGGGGGTGCCGAAGGAGACCCTGAAGACCTTCGGGGCCGTGAGTGCCGAGACCGCCGGAGCCATGGCGGAGGGCGTCCGCGCCCGCTGCGGGGCGGATCTCGCCGTCTCCGTCACCGGCTGTGCCGGGCCGGACCCGGACGAACGGGGCACCCCCGTGGGCACCGGCTTCGTGGGCTTCTCCGCCCCGGACGTGAGCCTGGTGAAGCCCATACAGATGGGGAAGGACCGGGAGTGGGGCAGGCTCTACGCCGCCTCCACCGCCTTCGACCTCATCCGACGCTACCTCACCGGCTGCCTGACCGTATGAGTCAATCCCCGGAAACCCGCGTTTCCGGGGATTCTTCCTTTTTTCGGCAGACCCTGGGAACCATTTCAGGTTCCGTGCGTCCAAAGAAGCAAAAGAGAGTCCGAAAGGAGAGAACCGATATGAAAAGGACCCTGTGCCTGATCCTGGCCCTGGCCCTCTGCCTGGCCCTGGGCATCCCCGCCGCTGCGGAGTCGCCGGATGAGCAGCTGAAGCGGGTGACTTTGCAGGTGAAGACCACCCTGGACGTCGGGGACGACTACGACGCCTTCAACGGAGACAGCTACGTTTACGCCGGGAGGACCTGGTGGCGTCTCAGCTGGTCGAAGGACGACGAGTCCCTCAATGTGACGAGCGACGACGAGGGCAAGGTCTACGCTTACGATCGCTATTTCTACAATGAGGACTACGTCCGCGCCTCCGGCCTCCACTTTCCCGCCTTCGGACGGGAAGAAGCCGCGGCCGCGGCGGAGCGCTTCCTCCCCACGGTGCTGGGGGACGGGGAGGGCTTCGTGCTGGACGAGCAGCGGGACAGCCTGCGGGATTACGGCCGGTATTATCTCAGCGGCAGCCTTACCCTGAAGGGCGTCCCCACGGAGGTGGGCATCAGACTCGTTTTCCGCAGCGCCGACGGGCTCCTGACCTCCTTCCGCCGCACGGACGAGGAGACCTTCATCACCGGACCCGTCCCCTCCGCGACGCCCGCTCTCGGCGAGGCGTAGGCCATCGAGGCCCTCCGGGCCGCCGTGGGCAATGAGCTGAGCTGGAGCTACACGGATTACGAAACCCATGAAGCCCGCCTGTTCTACCAAGTGAGCATGGATTCCTCCGTGATGGTGGACGCGCAGACCGGGGAACTGCGCAATCGCTGGAACGGCTTCCGGGGCTACTCGAATGCCTCCGGCGGCGCCTCGGAGCCGGAGGAAGCGGCCGCTGCGGACGAGGCCAAGGGCCTCACGCCCCAGGAACTCGCCGGGGCGGAGAAGCTCGTCGGCGTGCTGGACGGAGAAGCCCTGAAGGCTGCCGCCCTTCGGGAGGCCGCCTTCGGCCTCACGGAGGACTTCGTGCTGGGCAGCGTCACCTACCGCTCGGCCCAGCCCAGCGTGGACCCCGCCGCCCTGGCGGAGGGGGAGGAGCCCGACGATACGGTCACCGCGTACTACCGTCTGACCAGGACCCTCGACGGGCCGGAATACGGCCTCACGCAAGAGGAGTACGACGGGCTGCTGAGGGACGGCTACACCCCCACGGTCGTAAAGCAGATCACCGCCGACGCCCGCACGGGGGAGGTGCAGTATCTCTATACCAATTACAGCGGCTTCGGCTGGCGGGATAAGGACGATCCCAAGGATGCGCCCGTCGTCTCCCCGGCGGCCCTTGCCTTCCTGCAGGAGCGCTACGGTTCCCGGCTCCCCCTCTGCGAGCAGAGTCGGGCCGAGCAGCATATCTGGAGCGTGCCGGTGGATTCCTTTACCTACACCCGCATGGAGGCGGGCTATCCCTGCCCCATGAACACCATCTCCGTCAGCGTCAACCACGCTACCGGCTTCGTGGATTCCTTCTCCGCCGTCTGGGATGAGGAGCTGCGCTTCGGACCCTCCGGTCCCCTGGTGGGAGAGGAGGCCGCCGTGGACAGCTTCCTTGCCTGCTATCGGGCGAAGCTCTGCTACGTCACCGTCCCCGAGGACCCGGACAACTGGGAGAGCCCCCGGTCCTGGCTGCTGGTCTACCTGCCCGAGTCGGAGGGCTGGGTGAGCGGCGTAGACGCCGTTACCGGCGAAGCGGATCTCAGCAGCCGGAGCGGCGGGGAGACCGTCGTTTCCTACGGCGACCTCTCCGGCAGCTATGCCCGGAAGGAGATCGAAACACTGGCCGCCTACGGCGTGGGCTTCTACGGCGTGGACGAATTCCGGCCCGCGGCTCAGGTGACGGAGCTGGATATGCTGCTGTTCATGCTCTCCGCCGTGGGCTGGCAGCCGGACTATGAGACTTACGCGAATGCCGGTGAAGAGGAACTGGCCCGGCTATACAGCGCGGGGTATTCCCAGGGCTTCCTCGACACCCGGGAACAGCAGCCGGGCAGGATCGTGACCCGAAGTGAGCTCTGCCGCTGCTTCGTCTCCCTCAGCGGCCTGGAGGAGGCCGCCCGCCTGCAGGGCATCTACCGCTGCGGCTTCACCGACGAGGAGGATATCCCCGCCGCCGACCTGGGCTTCGTGGCCATCGCCAAGGGCCTGGGCGTCGTCTGCGGCGACACCGACGGGGCCTTCCGTCCCGGGGACGGGGCCACCCGCCAGGAGCTGGCGGTCATGCTCTTCCGCTACCTTTCCAGATAAGTACCGTCCCCGCCCGCGGCGGCGCCGAAAAGGGCCCGCCGCGGGATTTTCTTTTGCAAAAAGTCTACCCAGAAAAGGAGAACTGTGATACAATTACAAAATAGGAATATGGGAAAGTGCCGGCTTTCGGCGGATGGGAGCGACCCCATGAAGAGAGTTTTCCGCGTGCTTCCGCTCCTCCTGCTGCTGGTCCTCACCGGGGGCTGCAGCCTCGGCGGCGGCATCGACGCGCTGTACAGCCTGCCCCAGATGGCGGACGAATATCTGGAGCTGCAGCACGCCATCGACGGGGTGCTGGCCTCCGGCGCGGTCTATTCCGCCCCTGTGGACGGCGTTCACCGCCAGAGCGTGCAGCTCTGCGACCTGAACGGGGACGGGACGGAGGAGGCCGTGGCCTTCTTCTCCGCGGCGGGGGAAAAGCCCCTGAAGATCTGGTTCTTCATTCAGACGGAGGACGCTTACGAGAAGGCCGCCGTCATCGAGGGGGACGGGAGCAGCATCGAGAGCATCGACTATGTGGACCTGGACGGCGACGGCTGGCTGGAGGCCGTGGTGGGCTGGGGCATGGGCGGCGATCTGAAGATGCTGGAGGTCTACACCCTCCGGGGCTTTCAGGCGGCCTCCATTGCGGCGGCGGACTACAGCCGCTACCTGACGGCCGACCTCAACGGCGACGGAAGGAAGGAGCTGGTGGTCGTCCGTCGGGGATCGGCGGAGAGCCCCGGCAGTGTGACCCTCTATTCCGTCGCCGGGGATGGGGAGACCGTCTCCGTCTCCGAGCGGCTCTCCGCGGGCCTGGACGGGATCACCAAGCTGGCCGCCGGCGCCCTGGAGGATACGCCCTACGCCGTCTTTGTGGAGGGCAGCTGCCAGGGCGGTCTGGTGACGGACATCCTCACCTACCGGGACGGCGTGCTGAAGAACATCACGCTGGAGCCCGCCGGGGGCGTCAGCGAGGGGACCCTCCGGGCCTCCACCGCCTCCTTCCAGGACCTGCTGGGGAACGGGAAGCCCCTGGTGCCCCTGCCCCGGTCCCTCCCCGTCCAAGGGGAGACGGTCTTCCGCGTGCTGGACTGGTACGGCTATGACAGCCGGGGAGAGCGGGGCATCGTCTGCACCACCTACCACAATTATTCCGACAGCTGGTATCTCATCCTGCCGGAGAGCTGGGGAAGGGCCATCACCGTCCGCCGGGAGGACAGCGACATGGGCGAGCGGGCCGTGGTCTTCTCCCTCTGGAACGGGGAGGGAGAGCAGGTTACGGATTTCCTGGCCCTTTACAGCCTTTCCGGGGAGAACCGCTATGAGCTGGCGGCCAGGCCCGGCCGGGTCATCATCCGGGAGAGCGGCGAGACCGTATACGCCGCCGAGCTCCGGGCGGAGGGGATCGACTGGAGCGGGGCTCCGGACATGAATTACCTGCGGCAGAATTTCCGCCTGATCTACGCCGAATGGAACGCGCAGTGACGCGCAGGGAGGATATGGAATGAAAAAAGTTCTGGTTCTCGAGGATGAGGTGGCCATCCGCAGCTTCCTCGTCATCAATCTGAAGCGCTCGGGCTACGAACCCCTGGAGGCGGGCACCGGGGCGGAGGCCTTCGAGCTGCTGCGCCAGAATCCGGATATCAGGCTGGCCCTGCTGGACATCATGCTCCCGGATACGGACGGCTTCGAGGTATGCCGGAGGATCCGGGCCTCGGGGAGCAAGATGGGCATCATCATGCTCACCGCCCGCACCCAGGAGATGGACAAGGTCACCGGCCTCATGACCGGGGCGGACGACTACGTGACGAAGCCCCTGGCCTCCATCGCCGAGCTCACCGCCCGGGTGGACGCCCTGTACCGCCGGGTGGGGGGCGACGATATGCCCGAGACCGGGGAGGTCGTGCGGGGGCCCTTCCGGCTCAATACCCGCAACCGCACCCTGGAGAAGAACGGGACGCGCATCCGCCTCACCCAGGTGGAGTACGCCATCGTGAAGCTGTTTATGGACAATCCCGGCAAGGCCCTGAGCCGGGAGGAGATCCTCTCCTCCGTCTGGGGCCCGGACGCCGGGGGCGACCTGAAGATCGTGGACGTGAACATCCGCCGCCTTCGCCTGAAGGTGGAGGACGATCCCCAGAACCCCGCCTGCATCACCACCGTGCGGGGCTACGGTTATATGTGGGGCTTCTGATGCCCGGCAGAAGCGTGTTCCGCCTGCTGCGGGTGCGGGGCCTGCGCAACCGCTGGATGGTGGGCAGCATGGCCTTCATCGTCCTGCTGGCCCTGGCGGCCGTGGCGGCCTATGGCGTCGCCATCGGCGGCTACTACTACAGCGGCGTGCGAACGGCCCTGGAGACCAAGGCTTCCTCCTCCTCCGCATTCTTCTCCAACTACGTGACCAGGACCTACGCGGAGTATTATCAGAGCGCCTACCGCTACACCGGCCTTTTTGACGAGCGGGACAAGCTGGACCTCCAGTTCATCAGCCCCTCCGGGCGGATCGAGGTCTCCACCTACGGGCTCACCGCCGGGACCATGCCCGGCACGGGGGATATCGCGGATGCCCTGGCGACCGGGGAGCTTCGCTCCTTCATGGGACGGGACCCCTCCACCGGGGAGCGGATCATCGCCGTCTCCAGCCCCCTCATCTACAGCGACGGGCGCATCATGGGCATCATCCGTTACGTGTCCAGTCTGCGGCTGGTGGACCGGCAGGTGGTCTACAACATCCTCATCGCGTTCGGCATCGCCCTGGGCCTGGTGCTGGTGATGTTCCTGACGAACCTGGTCTTCATCCGCAGCATCGTCACCCCCATCGGGGAGGTGACGGCCATGACGAGGCGGATCGCCGATGGGGGCTACGGCAGCCAGATCCAGAACAAATACGAGGACGAGATGGGGGAGATGGTGGACGCCATCAACGACCTGTCCATCCAGATCAGCCATTCGGAAAAGGTGAAAACGGAGTTTATCTCCTCCGTCTCCCACGAGCTGCGGACGCCCCTCACGGCCATCACCGGCTGGACGGAGACCCTCAGCTACGATGAGAACCTGGACGCGGAGACCCGGCGGAAGGGCCTCGGCATCGTGCTGGAGGAGGCCCGGCGGCTGACGAACATGGTGGAGGAGCTGCTGGACTTCACCCGCATCGAGGACGGGCGATTCACCGTGAACATCGAGAAGATGGACGTGGAGGCGGAGCTGGAGGACACCCTCTTCACCTGCCGGGAGCTGATGAAGCAGGAAAACCTGCAGCTGGACTATTCGCCGCCGGAGGAGCCCATGCCCGTCATCCCCGGGGACCCGGAGCGGCTGAAGCAGGTCATCCTCAATCTGCTGGACAACGCCGCCAAGCACGGGGGCAGCGGCGGGCGCATCGAGGTCTCCCTGGAGCTGCAGAAGAACTATCAGGACTCCGGGAAGGACTTTGTCACCATCCGGGTGCGGGACTTCGGCCCCGGCATCCCGCCGGACGAGCTGGGCAACGTGAAGCTGAAATTCTACCGGGGCAGCAGCAAGGCCCGGGGCAGCGGCATCGGCCTCGCCGTGTGCGACGAGATCGTGCGTCTGCACAACGGCATCCTGGACGTCGCCAACGCGCCGGAGGGCGGCTGCGTCGTCAGCGTCCGCCTGCCGGCGGCCGAGGGCTGAGACGCCTGCCGAAATAACGAGAACGTAAGGAACGGATCCATGAAGGAAAAAACCGAGAAAAAGGAACAGTGCTTCCGCACCACCATCGGCGGACAGGCCCTCATCGAGGGCATCCTCATGCGGGGGCCGGAGAAGCAGGCCATCGTGGTCCGCCTGGCCGACGGGACCCTGCAGGAAAAGACCGAGGAGCTGAAGTATATCAAAGACCGCTATCCCATCCTGGGCTGGCCCCTTATCCGGGGCGTGGTCATCTTCTTCTCCTCCCTCATCAACGGGGTCAAGGCCCTCATGTATTCCGCCGACTGTCTCCCCGAGGAGGAGCAGGCGGCTCAGGAGGACGCGGTGGACCGTTGGATCAACGCCCACTTCGAGGGGGAAAGGGCCAAAAAGCTCATCATCGGCGTTTCCGTCGTCCTGGGCATCCTCCTGGCGGTGGCCATCTTCATGGTGCTGCCCTACCTGATCACCGGCCTCTTCACGAATTCCATCGGCTCCTCCTTCGTGAAAAACGTGATCGACGGGGTGCTGCGCATCATCATTTTCCTGGTTTATATCCGCCTCGTCACCCTGTCGAAGGACATTCACCGGGTCTTTGAATACCACGGGGCGGAGCACAAATCCATCCACTGCTATGAAAAAGGCCTGCCCCTCACGGTGGAGAACATCCGGCCCCAGCCCCGGGAGCATCCCCGCTGCGGCACGAGCTTCCTCTTTGTGGTCATGATCGTGAGCTTTCTGGTGTTCAGCGTGGTGAGCTGGAAAAACCGTCTGGTCGCCTTTTTCCTGCGCCTCCTGCTGCTGCCTGTGGTGGTGGCCTTCAGCTATGAGATCAACCGCTGGGCCGGCCGACACGACAATCTGCTCAGCCGCATCCTCTCCGCCCCCGGCCGGGCCCTGCAGAAGCTCACCGTCTTCGAGCCGGACGAGAGCATGATGGAGGTTGCGGCCCGGGCCCTGACCCTGGTGATCCCGGAGGAAAAAGGGGCGGACCGCTGGTGAAGACCTACAACGACGTATATATCGAGACCCGGCGCGCCCTGCGCGCCGCCGGGGTGGAGGCCTTCGGCACGGAGGCCCGCATCCTCCTTGCCGCCGCGGCGGACAAGACGCCGGAGGCCTTCCTGCGGGACCTCCGCCTGTATCCCGGCGCGGATTTCGAGCTCCGGGCGGCGGAATACCTCCGGCGGCGGTTGGCGGGGGAACCCGCGGCCTACATCGCCGGGACCTGGGAGTTTTACGGGCTGGAGCTGGAGGTGAACCCTTCCGTCCTCATCCCCCGCTCCGACACGGAGGTGGTGACGGAGGCGGCCCTGGACTACCTTCGGCAGAAGCCGGGCGCCCGGGTGCTGGACCTCTGCACCGGCAGCGGCTGCATCGGCCTTGCCCTGGCGGCGGCTGCGCCGGGCTGCCGGGTGGTGCTGGCGGATATCGACCGCCGGGCCCTGATCCTGGCCAAGCGCAACGCCCTGCGCCTGAAGCTCAGCCGGCGGGTGCTGGCCCTGGAGGCGAACGTGCTGGCCCCGCCCGCCCGGCAGCTGGGGGAATTCGACCTCATCGTGTCGAATCCGCCCTATGTTCCCACCGGGGAGCTGGAGGGGCTGGACGTTTCCGTGCGGGACTTCGAGCCCTGGCTCGCCCTGGACGGCGGGGAGGACGGGCTGGATTTCTACCGGGCCATTTTCGCCCGTTGGACGGCGATCCTCCGGCCCGGCGGCTGCCTCGCCCTGGAATGCGGGGAGGGGCAGAGCGAGGAAGTGCAGCGCATGGCCCGGGCGTCGGGCTTCGGGGAAGCCGCCGTGTTCCGGGATACCGGGGGCACGGAGCGGGCCCTTGCCTTCCGGAAGCCGGAGGAAACGGAAACAAAAGAAAGCGAGAGCGAAGAATAAGGAGGAGACCCATGGCCAAGAAAACGAACGTAGCACCCGCCGCCCCGGCGGCAGACAGGAAAAAAGCGCTGGAGAGCGCCATGGCCCAGATCGAGCGCACCTTCGGCACGGGCAGCATCATGCGCCTGGGCGACGCGTCCCACGTGTCCGTGGAAGCCATCAGCACCGGTTCCCTTTCTCTGGACCTGGCCCTGGGTATCGGCGGCGTTCCCAAGGGACGCATCATCGAGATCTACGGACCCGAGTCCTCCGGAAAGACCACCCTGGCCCTGCATATCCTGGCCTCCGCCCAGAAAGCGGGGGGCGTAGCCGCTTTCATCGACGCGGAGCACGCCCTGGATCCGGTCTACGCCCGCAACCTGGGGGTCAACATCGACGAGCTCCTCATTTCCCAGCCGGATACCGGCGAGCAGGCCCTGGAGATCACCGACGCCCTTGTCCGCAGCGGCGCGGTGGACGCCATCGTCATCGACTCCGTGGCGGCCCTGGTTCCCAAGAGCGAGATCGAGGCGGAGATGGGAGACAGCGTGGTAGGGCTCCAGGCCCGGCTCATGTCCCAGGCCCTGCGGAAGCTCACCGGCTCCATCAGCAAAACGAACTGCGTCGTCATCTTCATCAATCAGCTGCGGGAGAAGATCGGCGTCATGTACGGCAACCCGGAGACCACCACCGGCGGCAAGGCGCTGAAATTCTATGCCAGCGTGCGGCTGGACGTGCGTCGGGTGGAGACCCTCAGCGTGGGGGGCACCAAGGTGGGCAACCACACAAGGGTAAAGGTGACGAAGAACAAGGTCGCGCCCCCCTTCCGGGAGGCGGAGTTCGACATCATCTACGGCGAGGGCATCTCCCGCACCAGCGAGCTGGTGGACACGGGCCTGAAGCTGGGCTTCATCGAAAAGGGCGGCAGCTGGTTCACCTACGGGGATCAGCGCCTCCAGGGCAAGGACAGCATGAAGGATTACCTGAAGCAGAATCCGGAGATCGCCGACGAGCTGGAGGAGCGGATCAAGGAGAAGCTCATGGGCGCCGCCGCGCCCGACCCGGCGGAGGAAGCGCCTGCCGTCGCCGGCCGCGCCGTCAGCATCAGCGCGGACGATTTCGAGGATTAAATGCTTCTGACGAAGCTGGAGCCCCTGGGAGAGGACCGTTTTTCCCTCGCCCTGGAGGACGGCTCGAGCCTCCGCTGCGGGCCGCAGGAGGTGCTGGACTTCGGCCTTCACGGCGGCATGGAGCTGGACGGGGAGACCCTGGAGAAGCTGCGGGAGGCCTGCGCCTACTGGGCCGTGCGCCGGAAGGCGGCGGCGCTGATCTCCGCCCGGGCCTTGTCCGCGGGGGAGCTCCGGCGCAAGCTGCGGGAGAAAGGGGCCGACCCTCTCCATGCGGAGAAGGCGGCGAATTGGCTGCTGGACCTGGGGGCCATCGACGAGGCGGCCTATGCCGCCATGGTGGCGCGGCACTATGCCGCCAGGGGCTACGGGAGAAAGCGCATCGAGCAGGAGCTCTTTCGCCGCGAGCTCCCCCGGGAGACCTGGGAAGCGGCTCTGGAGGAGCTGCCCGACGGGCGGGATGCCCTGGACGCGCTGGTGCGCAGGCGCCTGCAGAGCGCGCCCATCGACCGGCAGGGCCTGAAAAAACTGGCGGACAGCCTCCTTCGCCGGGGCTACGGCTGGGAGGAAGTGCGAGCGGCCATCGCCCGCAGCACGGCCCAGGAGGACAACGATTTTGACGACTGAAGGGATTTCGGAGGAATAAGGCATGGCCGAAAAAGTGGGGATGGTATCCCTGGGCTGCGCGAAGAACCTGGTGAACGGGGAGCAGATGCTCTGGCTGCTGCGGGAGGCGGGCTACGAGCTCGTTTCCGACCTGGCGGAGACGGAGGTGCTCATCGTCAACACCTGCGCCTTTATCGACAGCGCCAAGCAGGAGGCCATCGATACCATTCTTGAATTTGCGGAACTGAAAAAGGAAGGCAAGCTGAAAAAGCTGCTGGTCACGGGCTGTCTCAGCCAGCGCTACCGGGAGGAGATCCTTCGGGAGCTCCCGGAGGTGGACGGCGTCCTGGGCACGGGGAGCTACGACGAGATCGTGCCCGCCGTGGCCGCGGCCCTGGCAGGGGAGACCCCGGAGCTCTTCGGGGATATCTCCGGCCCCGTCAGCGAGGCGGGACGGGTGGTGTCCTCCGGGCCGGGCTGGGCCTATCTCCGCATCGCCGAGGGCTGCGACAACCGCTGCAGCTACTGCGTCATCCCCTCCATCCGGGGACGGTACCGCTCCCGGCCCATGGAGAACGTTCTTCGGGAGGCGGAGGCCCTGGCGAAGGACGGGGTGAAGGAGCTCATTGTGGTAGCTCAGGACATCACCCGCTACGGAACGGACCTCTACGGGAAGCCCCGGCTGGCGGAGCTGGCGCGCGCTCTGGCGAAGCTCCCCGGCATTCACTGGATCCGCCTGCATTACCTCTATCCCGACCTGATCGACGACGAACTCATCGACACCGTGGCCGCCGAGCCCAAGGTGGTGAAATACCTGGACATCCCCATCCAGCATATAAACGATGGGATCCTGAAAAAGATGAACCGGCGGGGCACCGGCGCCGAGATCGAGGCCCTGCTGACGAAGCTGCGTCGGCGCATCCCCGGCCTCGTGCTGCGCACCAGCCTCATCACCGGTCTGCCGGGGGAGGGGGAGGCGGAGTTCGAGGAGCTCTGCGCCTTCCTGCGCCGCATGAAGCTGGAGCGGGCGGGGGTCTTCGCCTACAGCCCCGAGGAGGGCACCCCGGCCTATAACATGGAGCGGCCCGATGAGGAGACCGCCGCCCACCGGGCGGAGCTGGCGGTGGATATCCAGTCGGAGATCATGGACGAGTTCAACGCCGCCCGCATGGGGACCGTGCTGGAGGTGCTGGCGGAGGGCTACGACCGCATCGCCGAGTGCTGGTACGGCCGCAGCTATGCCGACAGTCCGGAGGTGGACGGCAAGGTGTTCTTCACCGGGGGACGGCCCCGGGCGGGCGAGTTCATCAACGTGCGCATCACCGATACCCTGGAGGGCGATCTGGTGGGGCAGGCAGAGGAGGCAGAAGCATGACGACGGCAAACAAGCTCACCATTCTCCGGGTGGTCATGATCCCGGTATACATCGTCCTGATGCTGCTGGACTTTCCCGGTCACAAGTGGATCGCCCTGGGGGTGTTCATCCTCGCCAGCCTGACGGATTTTCTGGACGGGCACATCGCCCGGAAATACAACCAGATCACCACCTTCGGAAAGTTCATGGACCCGCTGGCGGACAAGCTGCTGGTCACGGCGGCCCTGATCCTCTTTGTCCAGTGGGGCCAGGTTCCTGCCTGGGTTGCCATTATCATCCTGGCCCGGGAATTCGGCGTCACAGCCCTGCGCCTGGTGGCCGCCGCGGACGGAACGGTGATCGCCGCCGGCATTTCCGGCAAGGTGAAGACCTTTTCCAGCATGGTGTGCCTCTGCCTGATGATGACCCCCTGGCACGACCTGGTCCTGATCCCCTTCGGACCGTCTACCCCCCTCATCGGGGCGGCGCTGACTTCCTCCCAGCACAGCCTGGTGCAGATCCCCACGGCCTTCACTCTGGATTGGCTGTGCAACCTGGTGATGCTGATCACCACCGTCTGGTCCGGCGCGGAATACTTCGTGAAATACGAGAAGCTCCTGAAGCTTAAGTAACAGAATACGGCCCTCCGCCCAGAGGCGGGGGGCCGCGAGGTCAAAGTATGGAAAACAAAGGAACGGTAACTACATTCCTGACGGAGGACGGCTTCGCCCGTCTCATCTTCGCGGAAACCACCGGCGTGGTGCAGTACGCGGCCGGGCGGCACACCCTGTCCAAAACCGTCACCGCCGCCCTGGGCCGGGGCCTCACCGCCGCCGTGCTCATGGGCTCCACCCTGAAGGACGAGGGGAGCAGCCTCACCCTGCGCTTCCGGGGCGGCGGCCCCGCCGGCGGCATGACCTGCGTGTGCGACGGGACCGGCAGCGTCCGGGGCTGCGTGGATGAGCCCACGGCGGAGCTGCCCCCCAACGCCCTGGGCAAGCTGGACGTGGGCGGCGTCATCGGCCGGGAGGGCGAGCTCTACGTGGTGCGGGACGACGGCTTCGGGGAGCCCTACGTGGGCCATGTGCAGCTGGTCTCCGGGGAGATCGCCGAGGACATCACGAATTACTATGCCGTGAGCGAACAGACCCCCACGGTCTGCGCCCTTGGGGTCCGGGTCAATCGGGACGGGAGCCTGAAGAGCGCGGGGGGCTTCCTCCTGCAGCTGCTTCCCGGCGCGCCGGACAGCCTGGCGGAAAAGCTGGAAGGGCGCGTCTCCGTCCTGCCCTCCCTCTCCGCCCTCATCGCCGAGGGGAAGGGAGCGGAGGATATCGCCGCCCTGGTCTTCGGGGATATCTCCTGGGCTGCCGTGGGCAGCACGGAGACCCGCTATCGCTGCTCCTGCTCCCGGGCGAAATACCGGGGCAGCATCAAGAGCATCGGCATCCGGGAGCTGGCGGACATCGCAGGAGCCCGGGAGGGGGCGGAGGTGGTCTGCCGTTTCTGCGGGGAGACCTATTTCTTCCCCCCCGAGGAGGTGGACGCCATGTACGCCGAGCGGAAGGCGGAGCTGCGCGCCTCCGCGGAGAAGCGCCGGGCCGGGGAGACTACCCCTCCGTCGGAAGAAACTCCGTGACGGAGATCTCGAAGGCCGTGCGCTGGACGGAGCCCGTTTCCGTCACCTTTATGTAATTCCTGCTCTGGAAGCGCCCCGTCAGCCGGACGGGGCGTCCCTGTTCCCAGGCGGCCGCGTCCCGGGCCGTGCGGCCCCAGGCGATGCAGGGGAGATAGTCCGTGCGCCCGTAGCGCCGGGGCACCGCCAGCATCAGATCGCAGATCTCCCGGCCCATGGGGGTGCGCCGCCAGACGGGCGGGCGGCAGAGAATGCCGGAGAGGAGCACGGTATTGCAGTCGTCCCCTGCCGGGACCAGGTTTTGCGCGAATACGTAAAGCTGCAGGCGGTTCCCCTCTCCGCCCCGGTTGTTGAAGGAGCGGATCTCTCCCTCGATCCCCAGGCGCTGCCCCCCCTCGGGGAGGGTCCGCGCCTCGTCCTCCCCCAGGATCACGTTCAGCCGGTCTGCCGTCCCCGAGAGGCGGCGCGTCACCAGGGGGAAGACGTAATAGTCCACGCCGCGGCTGCGGTGACTGAAGGCCGCCGGGGCGTCCATGCGGCCGCAGAGGGCGGCGGTGTTGTTCTGCCATGCCAAGGCACATACCTCCTTCGCTGCCCCGCCGGTAGGCGGCAAGTATCAGCCGGTGGGCGGCGGGTATTAAGAAGGTATGCGTGGAGGCTCAGGGATATGCCGGACCTACAGGCGGAGGCCCCGGGTGGGATCGGCCCCCAGGAGCAGCATGGCCCCGGCGGCGGCCAGCACCGCCTCCGGCTCCGGGGCCCGCGCTCCCTCCAGCGTGACCGGGATCTCCTGGGGCTCCAGCAGGGCCCCGTCCAGGGTACGCAGGTCCCGGCGCAGGCTCAGCATGGCCCCGTCGGCCCGGATGCTGCTGAGGGTGAGGTCGTCTCCCTCCCCCAGGCCGCAGCGCACGTCCCCGCCGCCGGACCCTACCGTCAGGCGGCAGCGGGCGTCCGCGTCCGCCGCTGCGCCCCGGGGCACGATCAGCAGATCCGCCTTCCCGGCGCAGAGGGCCGCGTCCACCAGTCCCTCCCGGCTGGCCTTTTTCAGAGTCCGAAGCAGATAGGGCAGGGTCTTCCGGTTATCCCCCGGCGCGACGTGTACGCTGAACAATACGCATCCCCCCGCAGGCAGTATGCGCCCGCGGGGGGAGGGTTATACAGGGGCGGTTCAGACCCTTTTCTCCAGCAGGAGGGAGAGGACCAGCTCCAGAGCCAGGAGGGCGCAGATGCAGCCCCCGGCCGGGGTGAAGCTCTCGGGAACGTAGCACAGGGGCGAGAGGCCCGCCAGCAGGGCGGCGCCGGAGAGTATGGGGACGGCGCGGCTCCGCGCCTTTTTCACCGCCGCCAGGGCGGCGATCAGGAGGCAGACCGTGAGCAGGGCGGCGATCGGCGCTCCGAAGACGGCGGCTCCGAAGGCGGTGAAGGAGCTGAACCAGGGGTAGAAGCGCACGATGCGCGTCTCCGGTCCCGGCGCGAAGAAGACCCGCACGCCGATGGGCAGCGCTTCCAGGATCAGCGCGAGGAGGGGAAGGGCGATGCACGTGATGCGCCTTCCCTTGCCCATGGGAACGCCTCCTTTCCGCAACCACAAACATTACAAATATATTACATAATTAGCACAAAAGAATGAAACTGTCAAGGGGAGCGGCCCGACCGCTGCGCTTTCCTGTTGACAAACTGCCGCTGTATGCTATAATGGACCCGTCTTCAGGGCGGGGTGCGATTCCCCACCGGCAGTATAGTCTGCGAACCCTCTTCGGAGGGCCGATTCGGTGCGATTCCGAAACCGACGGTATAGTCCGGATGAGAGAAGACGGTTTTTGCCCCATGATCGGCAGCCGTGCGCCTGTGAAGTGATTTCACCGGCGCGTTTTTTTGTGGAAAAACGCAGCCGGGAGCAAAGGAGAAGGAAATCATGGAAAAACAAGCAAACAACAAGACGCGCATCGAAACGCGGACCCTGGTCATGCTGGCCCTGCTGGCGGCGCTGGCCTACGTGGTCATGTTCCTGTCCAAGCAGATCCCGGTAAACGTGCTGGGCTTCCTGAACTTCGACCTGAAGGACGTGATCGTCTGCATCACCGGCTTCCTCTTCGGCCCCCTGGCCGCGGCGGGGGTCAGCCTGGTGGTCTCCGTCATCGAGATGATCACCATCTCCTCCACGGGTCTCTGGGGCCTGCTGATGAACGTGCTCAGCACCTGCGCCTTCGCGTGCACCGCCGCCTGGTTCTATCAGCGGCACCGCACCCTGAAGGGCGCGATCCTGGGCCTCGTGATCGGCGTCCTGCTCATGACCGTCGTCATGCTTCTGTGGAACTACCTCATCACCCCCATTTACATGAAGATGCCCCGGGCGGCGGTGGCGGGCCTGCTGATCCCCACCTTCCTGCCCTTCAATCTCATCAAGGGCGGCATCAACGCCACCCTGACCTTCCTCCTGTATAAGCCCGTGGTCACGGCCCTGCGGAAGGCGGGCCTGGTGCCTCCCTCCAGCGGCAGCGGCCAGAGCGGCCGGAAGAAGCTCGGCATCGTCATCGTGGCCCTCGTGCTGCTGGCGACCTTCATCCTCCTGGCTCTGGTGCTGGCCAAGGTGATCTGATCTGTTAAGCGCAAGGGGACCGTCCGCAGGATGCGGGCGGTCCTCTTCGCTGTTCAGCCGACGCCGCTGCCGTGGGCGGCGTTCCCGTTCGTCTCGTGCGCGCCAGTCCGGTCCGCGTCCGTGCCGCTGCCGTCGACGCCGGTGCCGTTGGTAAGGCCGCTGCCCCGGTCCGGCTCGCTGCCGGTGCCCGGGCCGTCAGGCGTCACCGTGGGGACGGCAGGGGCGCGGGTGGCCGTCGCCGGAGCGGGCGAGGAGGTGACGTTGCTCGTCGGCATGGGCTCGCCGGTCACGACCCGGCCCTCGTTCCCCGTGCAGCCGCAGAGCAGCGCTGCCAGCAGCGCCAGCGCCGAAACAGGCAGAAGGATCCGTTTCATTCGTTTTCTTTCCTTTCCTGAGGGATTCGGCATTAGTATGCATGTCCGCGGCCGGAACATGAACGGTAAAAAATTCAGAGAACGCAAGCGAACGCCGCAAAGCGCGAGCCGGAGCGCGGAGTCCCCTCGACCGGAACGGCGCTTCGCACCGATCCTGCGGCGGCGTGTGTCGTGCACAGGCCCGGGAAAACGCCGTGCCCGACTGTTCAGCGATTGAAGAAAAGAAAAAGGCGCTGCGGAAATCACGCTCCGCAGCGCCTTTCAACAACCGTTATTCTTTTGCTTTCCCTTCCGCGGGCAGGGCCTCCGCGATCTCGGCGGCCACCGCCTCCATCTCGGGGAAGTCCACGTCCTCGATCCTTCCGGCGTCCACGGCGGCGGACACGTCGGGCCGGATGGGGAGCCGGGCCAGGATCTTCAGGCCGTACTTCGCAGCGGCCTCCTCCAGGCGGCTCTTGCCGTAGATGTAGTGCTTCTCGCCGCACTTGTCGCACTGGAACCAGGACATATTCTCCACGATGCCCAGGATGGGGATGTCCATCATCTGGGCCATGCGCACGGCCTTGGTGACGATCATGCCTACCAGCTCCTGGGGGGAGGCCACCACGATGATGCCGTCTACCGGCAGGGACTGGAAGATGGTGAGGGGCACGTCGCCGGTTCCGGGCGGCATGTC
>JAEEGK010013152.1_pt1 | contig 18690 bp, 12 predicted proteins | sample 8958771 | NCBI WGS metagenome assembly JAEEGK01 (sample SAMN16246547, study PRJNA631951) | gut metagenome | biome: gut microbiome; feature: rumen; material: SC-attached | host: Bos | place: Iran: Karaj | collected 2018-10
GTTCAACCATCCTGGGGCAGAGTGTTTCCCGATCAATTATTTTCAACATGCAGTTTTTGTTAGGATATGGTTTATTGACTGCAAAGGTAACACTTTTATATTCCAAAAAATAAACAATTCGACAATTTTTTATACCATCTATACCAAAATGGTACTTTTTACACTAATTAAGATATTCCATGAGCACATCCCACACCGCGATGATGTGACAGACGCTGCCAGCGAGCACGAAGAAGTGGAATACCGAATGCATGTATTTTTTCTTGTTCAGGGAGTAGAACACGGCTCCCGTGATATAGCTCACGCCCTCGGCGATGAGCCAGATGACGGCCGCTGACGACACTGAGGCCATCAACGGTTTGAAAGCCACGAGCACACTCAGTCCCATACCGACAAAGCAGAAGGTCTCCAGGTTGGAGTGTTCCTTCAGTCGGATAAAGCTGACGATAGTACCTGCGATGGCACAAGTCCAGACGAAGACAAAGAGACTCCAGCCCCAATAGCCCTGGGTGCGCAGTGCTACCAATGTCAGGGGCGAGTAAGACCCCGCGATATGCCAGTAGATGGCTGCGTGATCCCATTTCCTCAGCCTCTCCTTCCACTTCGAGTGGTGCTTGATCGAGTGATAGATTGTCGAAGCCGCATACGAGCCAAGCATGCCGAAGAGGTAGAGGATCACTCCCCACCTCGCCCAGTTGCTGTCGCTACGGAATACCCACACCAGGAAGATGACGCCGATCACCACCCCCAGCAGGATGCCTCCACCGTGCGACGCGGCATTCCATATCTCCTCACGTTTCGTATATCTGATCATCTCGGCTACGGTATCTTTAACGTTGATTCGGCTGCAAAGATACAATTTTTTCTCTTTTCACTATTCACTATTCACTTTTTTTTGTACCTTTGCAACAGAAATAAAGCGTAACATGGCAAAAGACGTAGCATTAGTGCTTTCGAGTGGCGGAGCAAGAGGACTCGCCCATATTGGAGCCATTGAGGAGCTTGAGACCAGCGGCTATCGCATCAGTTCGATAGCAGGCTGCTCCATGGGAGCCCTCATCGGAGGCGTCTATGCCGCAGGCAAACTCGAGACGTTCCGAGCCTGGATGAAGACCATCGACAGGAAGAAGATGCTCGAACTCACTGACTTCTCGCTCTCGCTCAACCACCTGGTGAAAGGCAAACGCATCATCGAGGCCATCATGGAGTTCGTGCCCGATGTTGCCATCGAGGACCTGCCGATACCCTATTGCGCCGTTGCCACCGACCTGAAAGCCGGACGTGAGGTCATCATTAGGAAGGGCAGCCTCTTCGAGGCCATCCGCGCCAGCATCTCCCTACCCTCGTTCTACGAACCCGTGCAGCGCAACGGCATGGTCCTCATCGATGGAGGCGTGCTCAACCCCATCCCATTGAACCGCGTCAAGCGCCACTCAGGCGACATCCTCGTTGGCGTCGATGTCAGCGGCCACGATTACAAAGCCCAGTGGGAACTGCAGCAAGGACTGCTCGAACGCCGCAAGAGAGACAAGTCGCTGAAAGCCCAGATTCTCGACAAACTGATTCCCGACAACCTCGACTTCAACTACTACACCGTCCTCTCGCGCACCAGTTCACTGATGATCCGTCAGAACTCCATCCTCATGGCCAAGCTCACCAACCCCGACATGCTCGTCGACATCCAGATGACCCGCTACGGCAGTTTCGACTACCACAAATCCGAGAAAATCATCGCCATCGGCCGCCTGAAAACCTCCCTCGCTATCAGCAAATACGAGCATCTGATGCTCTAAAAAACACGGTTATCTCCTTTGACTCGTTCAAGTATCTTCCACGAGTCGTTCAAGTATCTTGTACGACTTGTTCAGATGCCTCCTTTACCCCTATAGGAGGCATCTGAATGAGTCGTGGAAGGCATCAGAATGAACTAAAGAAGGCATCTCTTTCTTTGATACAATGGACAGTATGACAGATGTGACAGTAAAATTATAAACTTTTCACGCGTACCGCGTGAACATTATAATATACGCGCACCTACGCGGTACGCGTGAGAAGTTTTAGAAAAATAGTGTCATTACTGTCATCTGTCCAACATGGATTGCCATTGTCAAAGAACTCGACTGCAAAGATACAACATTTTTTGTCGAAATCCAAATAATATTCCATCTTTTTTGTGTTTTAGTCTATGTGTCTTGTGTGAATTCATTTTCGCCGTCAGGCGCTGAAGCCCTTGACCCTGTGGCGGGCGGGCTTCAGCTCGATGGCTTGAGGATTGAACTTCTCGAAGGCCTTCGTGATGTCGGAGGCTTCGATGCGTTGGAAGTCGTCACTGCCTGTGGAGAAGATGCGATCAGCCATGGCGGGGATGACCCCATTATGGACGAACTGATCGATCCAGCGGGCATTGCCGAAGTTGGACATTTTCTGTCCCAAAGTCTGACCAATGATCTGCTGCATTTCAGCATCAGCCTCATCGGTGAGGATGTACTCATCACGCTCGAACAGCTTTCGTGCTATCTCCATCAGCTGGTCAGCAGAGTAATCGTCGAACTGATAGCGAAAGGGGAAGCGGCCTGAGAGTCCCGGATTGGTGGAGAGCATGGTGTCCATCTCCTTGGGATAGCCTGCCAGCACGATGAGCATGTCAGGATTGGGTTGGGTGAGTACGGTGAGCAGGGTGTCAAGTACGCGCCCTCCGAAATCCTTCTTATCGTCTTTGCACGTGATGAGGGTATAGGCCTCGTCGATAAAGAGCACGTTGCCCTTGGCCTCTTCGAGGATGGCTTTCATATTCTCCTCTGTCTGACCAATGTACTGCCCCACGAGGCGGGTACGGTCTACGGCAATCACCTCGCCTTTGGAGAGTAGCCCGAGGGCGTGGTAGAGTTTGCCAAGTTGACGGGCGACCGTGGTCTTTCCTGTTCCAGGATTACCCGTGAAGATGGAGTGATACACCTGACGGCTGTTGGTCTTGAGACCGCGACGGCGACGCTCGATAAAGAGACGCGTCTGGTTAGCCATCGTCATGATGCCTTGCTTGACGTTCTCAAGGCCGATCATCGCATTGAGCTCACGCATGCTGTCGTCGAAAGCGGAGCTTGCGGCAGTCAGTTTCTCAAAGGGGATATCCGCTTCGCCGAGCATGGTGGTCTCGTCATCCTCCATCAGAGGCATGGCACGCTCGAGATAACGGGGGATGATGTCCTCGGTGATGAACTGACGGATGTCACTGAGCGACCAGTTGGTCAACGTGCCACGTTCATACCCTTGCAGAATAGCCCGTGAGAGTCGGTTCCTGACGATATTGTCAGGTTCCAGACACTCTTCTCTCAGCAGATCGAAGAAGGCCTGTACCAGCTCGAATGCCGTGTAGGGCTCTTGTTCTATGTAACTGTCGCTACGGAAGAACTGCCGGAGGGAGGGGAAGATGCCCAAGAGGTCATCGATCTCCTGTCGTGTACCGCAAAGCCAGAGGGGGATGGTCCCATCCGATTCGCGAACACGATCGATAATCTTCCGCATGATGACCTTCCCATTGGAACTCGTCAGTTCGTTGATACGAGTGAGGCAAAGCACCTTCCTGTCAGTCTCGCCTATCTGCTCGGCAAGAGGCTCATAGGGATTGGAGCGGGAAAGGTCGAAGAGGGTGGAACAGTCGATATAGCTGAAGCCATAGTTGTAGGCCACCAGGCTCTGAAGAGCCTTCAACACTGTTGGAGTCACATCGCTGTTACGCGTACAGATGAGAAGATTCTCGTTGGGGTGAAGCGCTTTCTGTCCTGATTCCTTGCGGAACTCGTTGAACAGGGTCAGATGGCGCTCGCGCATCACCTTGGAGCGGAACTGGGCCATACCCGGGCGCTCAGCCATAAAGTCCCATCCTGTTTCTGTCTGGAGGCAGGAGGTCATCGTGTGCTCCACACCTGAGAACAAACAGAGCTGAGGTTCCCCAGTGGTCACGTTCAGTTCGTCGTCGAGTGAGAAATCGATACGCTGCAGAGTATCGTCCAGTTCGTCGCAAACGAACAATAAATATTTGCCAGGAAGCCAGATCTTCTGGCAGGGGATGATGTCAGAGAACTTGTGCATGCACCCCTTTTTCCGGTCTTTCGCACTTACACACATCGGGAAGTAAGTGTCGGTGTAGATAAAGCAGGTGAAGTGGTGTCTTTTTAAGTCAACGCCACGCTTCGCCCTTAGAGTAACGGCTATGGTACCCTCGCTGTACCATCCCTTTTCGTAGCCGGGTAGCACATCCACCTCAATGGATGCCACATCGTCGAGGAAATTGTGTTTGTCATGGTTTAAAGCCATCATGCCCTCAGCCACCTTCTCGTTGATTTCCCGTGGAAAGGGAAGTTCGAGCTCGACTGGCATTGGTTCATCATCACTTTCTGTAGATTCTTCGTTTTCCAGGTCATCTTCCAGGTCGTCATCGAGGTTGTCATCTGAGTCGTCACTGTCGAGTGCATCGTCAATGAACTGTTTCAGTAATAACTCAAATTCTTCGTCTGTCTGATGTTTCTGATCTTTCTGCATAAGAAATAATAAGGTATCTAAAATGTCTAAAATAGTTGATGTAGGCCTTTAGTAAAAAGGCGCGAGAGGTATTTGGACAACGGCCGCAGGGCCATCGTCCAGTAAGGTTCACAGAGATTTACGCGAAGTCTCTATCACAAAACGACCGTGTCTGTGTGCCAATAAGTCAAAGAGCGTACGATCCCGCTGGCCTTTTACAGCCAGTGCATACTAAATGTTACCGAGTTTTGTGATAATTGTTACTTGATTGTCATGCTTTCTTTTGATTTGCGGCTGCAAATATATGAAAAAATCCCGATATCTTCCAAATAAATATCGGGATTTCTTTCAATATTTAACATTTCTCGTGTGCGATATCAATGAGGTACGCGCATAGATTTTATGAAATTATCTATGAGTCTGATGCGCTCCTGATTGGGGGTTTCTATCAGTGATGCACCGTTGTTAAACTGCATCACGGTGGCCTTGCCTTCCTCGAACACGGGCCAGTTGGGGAGTCCCTCACCGTTGGGATTACCTCCCGTCTTGGCGAAGTTCACCCAGTACTGCTGCATCAGGTCGCTCACCTTCTTCTCCTGAGGATACTTGTCAGCCTCTTCATCGAAGGCACCTTTCAGATAGAGCATATCGTCAGCATGGGCTGCTCCCCGTCGATTGCCTTTTGCATAGACGGTACGATCCGACTTCTGTGCTAAGTAAGCTGAATAGACAGGACTCTTACCCGTCTTCTTCTGCATGGTAGTCCAGGCATAGGCTGGCCATCCGAAGCCTACATCACGCGTGAAGTCGCGCATACTGAAAACCCGTTCCTCTTCGGTTGAGCCTGGGTAGTATACCTTCGCGCTGTCAGCCCATTGGCCAGGTAGCTGGCTGAACTGCTGCTCGTATTGCTCTACGCTCACCGAGTCATAATCTACGGCTCCCTCGTCGCTGTTGTGCATGATCAGCACGGGCACGTCGTTGTAGCTGCCTTTCTCATAGAGGTCACAGATGGGTTCCGGAATCACGTAACCGTCTATAATAGGGATACAGGCCTGGAAGTTCACATCATTGCCTGTCAGCTCCTTGGCATCCATCTGACGCATCTCCTCGATAGAACTTTTCTTCAGCTGGTTCATAAACATCCACCCATACATCTGGGCCTGCATTTGGTTCACCACATTCAAGGGCGACATCATGGCTCCGCTCTGACTGATACAGGCACGGAACAAGCCCTTGGCCAGGGGCGAGGCACAGAGGATATGACAACTCATGGCGCCTGCCGACTCTCCGAAGATGGTGACCTTCGAGGGGTCGCCACCAAAGTTCCTGATATTACGCTGTACCCATTGGAGGGCGAAGATCTGGTCGAGGATGCCATAATTGCCAGAATGTCCATCCGACTCTTTTGCCAGATCGGCATGGGCCATGAATCCCAAAGCGCCTGCACGATACTCGACAGAGACGGTGACGACACCTCGGCGAGCCAGACTCTGCCACAGATCACCACCATAATGCTCAGTGCGGAAGGCGCCACCATGGATAAACACCATCACGGGCAGGGCCTCATCGACGCTCTTGGCTGGTGTGACGACACTCAGGTAGAGACAATCCTCGCTCATCATGTCGTATTTCACATAGCTTTTCTCGGGCTGAGGGGGCCATTTGGCCACATCCTCCGCCTTCAACACACCCTCCCAGGGTTTGGCGGGCTGTGGAGCCTTCCATCGCAGGTCGCCCACAGGAGCAGCAGCGTATGGAATGGCTTTATACACGGCGAGGTCTGTTCCGTCGGGAGTAGCCTCGACATCGCCTGTCTCTACATGCGTCCTCATCAGCGGCTGAGCCTCTGCTGCCACCATCGTCATGAGTCCGCAGACCATCATGAATAGTTGTTTCTTCATTTTGTTACGTTAGTTTACAAGTGAGGGGGCCTAATCCTCTGCGAGGGTGAAGTCGAGCTGTTTGCGCTCGAGGTTGGCACGGGCTACCTTGATGCGGATAGGGTCGCCGAGCTGGTACTTCGTGTGGTGACGGCGACCTACTATCAAGTAGTTCTTCTCGTCGAAGTCGTAGTAATCGTCGCCGAGGTCACGGATGGGGATCATGCCCTCGCAGTGGTTCTCGTCGATCTGGGCGTAGATGCCGTAGGACTGGATACCGCTGATATGGGCGTCGTAAGTGTTGCCGATCTTATCCTCCATGAACTCGACCATCTTGTATTTGATGGAATCGCGCTCGGCATTCTGTGAGATCTGTTCCATATCGCTGCAGTGCTCGCAGTACTCCTCGTACTTATCCTTGTTGGCTGAGCGTCCACCATCCTGATACTTCGTGAGCAGACGATGTACCATCATATCGGGATAACGACGGATAGGCGAGGTGAAGTGAGTATAATAGTCGAAGGCGAGGCCGTAATGTCCGATGTTGTGAACGCTGTACTTGGCCTTCATCATAGCGCGCAGGGCCACGGTCTCGATGGCATTCTGCTCACGGGTGCCCTCGGCATCAGTCATCAGTGCATTAAGTGACTTGGTGATGGCGCCCTTGGTACCACTGGTCTTCACCTTATAGCCGAACTTGGCCACGAACTGGCGCAAGTTCTCGAGTTTCTGGGGATCGGGCTGGTCGTGGATACGATAGGGCAGGGTCTTGGCCTTGACACCCTTCTTGACGCGACCTATGGATTCGGCCACCGTCTTATTGGCCAGCAGCATGAACTCCTCGATGAGTTTGTTGGCATCCTTCGACACCTTGAAATAAGCCTTGGTCGGCTTGCCGTTCTCATCGATGTCGAAGTGAAGCTCCTCACGGTCGAACTTCACGGAGCCGTTCTTGAAGCGGGCGGCACGGAGTTTCTTGGCGAGGGCATCGAGTTTGATGAGCTCTGCGGCATGCTCGCCCTTATAGGGGTGCTTATTCGAAGCAGGGGGAGCCGGCTCACCCGTGCCATCCTTCACGCCATTGTCCTCGAGCAGCTGCTGCACTTCCTCGTAGGCATAGCGGCGATCGCTCTTGATGACGGTATGGGCGAGGTGCCAGGACTTGATATTGGCCTCGTCGTCCATCTGGAAGATGACGCTGTAACAGAGTTTCTCCTCATCGGGACGGAGGGAGCAGATGAAGTTACAGAGGCGCTCGGGGAGCATGGGGATGGTGCGATCGACGAGATAGATGCTCGTGGCACGGTTATAGGCTTCCTTGTCGATCGTGGAGCCTTCGCGCACATAGTGGGAGACGTCGGCGATATGCACACCCACTTCATATAATTTACTATTTGACGATTTACCATTTACTATTTCTCGAATGCTGAGGGCATCATCGAAGTCCTTGGCATCCTTGGGGTCGATGGTACAAGTGAAGACATCACGCATGTCCTCACGACGGGCTATCTCCTGAGGTGTGATGCCTGGATCGATCTTCTCAGCGGCATCCTCGACATTCTTCGGATATCTGTAGGGGAGGTTGTACTGCGCGAGGATGGCGTGCATCTCGGCATTGTTCTCACCCGTCTTGCCAAGGATATCGACAACGGAGCCGATAATGTTCTTATGTTCGGCATCAGGCCACTGTACGACCTTCACGACGGCCTTGTCATCCGTCTTACCACCCTTCAGCTTACGCTTGGGGATAATGATGTCGTGGACGAAGGTTGAGTCCTGGGTGATGAGGAAGGCCCAGTCCTTCTCAACGCGCAACTTACCCACGATGGTGTCATGGGCGCGCTTGACAATCTCGATGACCATTGCTTCCTTGATATGCTTGTCGCGACGGGCCATATAGGACACCTTCACACGATCGCCATCCATCGCCGACATCGAGTTGCGCTCGGCCACGAATACGGGGGTACCACCATCGTCGGGCAGGAACGAGTTGCGTCCTGACGCCTTACGACGGAACACACCCTCCTGCACCTGCGTCTTCATGTTCAGGCGGTAGGCATTGTCGCCCACCTTCGAGAGGAAGTCGTCCCACGCCATCTCCTCCATCGTATCGATGGCGAGCATCTTCAGCGGATGGGTGTCGAACTTAAGTACCTTGAATATCTGCTTCAACGAGAATGTCTCGTTGGGATGATGCTGGAAGAGGTTCTGCAACAATTCGCTGACCTGCTTCTTACCCAGTCGTTTTCCACCTTTCTTTTTTCCCATAGTTCTTTGTTTTTTGTTATCTTTGGCGCAAAGATACAAAAAATTCCAGACATAAGGCTATAAGAACCTATAATATTTTTTGTTAATATGTTAATATGTCTTTTTTTTCTTATATACTTATGTCCTTATGTCTGAAAAAAGAAGTATCTTTGCACCCAAATTTAACAAAGATGAAGATATTAATCACTGGTGCGAGCGGATTCATAGGCTCATTTATCGTAGAGGAAGCCCTTCGCAGGGGCTTCGAGACGTGGGCAGCTGTCCGCAAAAGCAGTTCGAGGGAATGGCTGAAGGACGAGCGCATCAACTTCATCGAGCTGAACCTCTCGTCGAAGGCGCAGTTAGTGGAACAGTTGAAAGGAAAGGCCTTCGACTACGTGGTACATGCCGCTGGCGTGACGAAGTGTCTGAACAAGGCCGACTTCCGCCGCATCAACACAGAGGGAACAAAGAATCTCGTGGACGCACTGATAGAGACGGAGATGCCCCTGAAGCGACTGGTGTTCGTGAGCAGCCTCAGCGTGTTTGGTGCCATCAAGGAGCAGCAGCCCTATGAGGAGATCCGTGAGAGCGACATGCCTCAACCCAATACCGAATACGGGCGCAGCAAGCTGGCTGCAGAGCAGTATCTCGACTCGCTGGGTTCGCGCATACCTTATATTATATTGAGGCCAACGGGCGTCTACGGACCCAAGGAGAAGGACTACTACATCATGGCGAAAAGCATCAAGCAACACAGCGACTTCGCTGTAGGCTATCGTCAGCAGGACATCACCTTCGTCTATGTAGAGGATGTGGTACAGGCCATCTTCCTCGCCCTTGAGAAGGGTGAGAACGGACGGAAGTACTTCCTCTCCGACGGGCAGGTATACCAGAGTGCCACCTTCAGCAAACTCATCCATGAGGCACTGGGGCGTCCTTGGTGGATACGGTTGACGGTGCCTGAGTGGGTGCTCCGCATCGTGACCTTCTGTGGCGAGTACACAGGACGCATGACGGGCAAGGTGACAGCTTTGAACAATGACAAATACAACATCCTGCGTCAGCGCAACTGGCGTTGTGACATCGAGCCTGCCCGCAAGGAACTGGGCTACCAACCCAAGGTGATGCTTGACGAGGGTGTGAAACGGACCATCAAATGGTACCAGGAACACGGGTGGCTGTGAGTAGTGAAAGGTGAAAAGTGAGAAGTGAAGAATGAAGTATTTTTTTAAAATAGAAAAGAACCCGCGGAAGGGGCTGATTGCTGTGGAGTGGATTGTCATCGGCTACATGCTGCTGACAACGCTCGTGATCCTCTTTACATTCACGAAGATGGACAACGCAGAGGAGATGCTTTGGGGGCGTTTCCGCGTCCTCATGTCCATTGCAGCCCTGTGGGGTGTCTACAGGATGGTGCCCTGCGGCTTCACGATGTTCTGCAGGATTGCATTGCATCTGTTCCTGCTGTCATGGTGGTATCCTGACACATATGATATCAACCGTATCTTCCCCAACCTCGACCATCTCTTTGCCTCGTGGGAGCAACAGCTCTTCGGCTTCCAGCCTGCCCTGCTGTTCTGTGAGGCGATGCCGAGTAAGTGGTTCAGTGAACTGATGATGATGAGCTATTCGAGCTATTATCCCCTGATAGCCGTCATCACACTCTTCTATTTATTCTGCCGCCAACAAGAGTTCGAGCGTGCGACGTTCATCATCATCGGCGCGTTCTTCATCTACTACCTCATCTTCGACTTCCTGCCTGTGACAGGCCCGCAATATTACTATCTCGCTGCTGGTATGGACCAGATTGCGAAGGGCGTGTTCCCTGATGTGGGACATTATTTTGCCACCCATCAGGAGTGTCTGCCCATCCCTGGCTTTAGCGACGGATTCTTCCACCATGCTGTGGAGGCCGCCCACGAATCAGGTGAACGCCCAACAGCTGCCTTCCCCAGCAGTCATGTGGGTATCACCACGATCCTGACTTTGCTCGCATGGCATACACGCAACAAGGCGCTCATCATCCTCTCACTGGTACTGCTCACGCTGATGTGCTTCGCCACCGTCTACCTGCGCGCCCACTACGCCGTCGACGTGTTTGCTGGCTGGATCTCAGCGGCTGTCATCTATGGCGTTTTGTATTTTTTAGCAAAAAAGATTTGTTCAATTCGGAAATAATGCTTACCTTTGCAGCAGATTAAGTAAGGATAAGACATATTAGAAGCGAGGATTCCGACACAGCAGAAACGTCGGGATTCTTTTGTTTTTGTCCGTCCAACCTATAATCGTAAATGGTAAATCGAAAATAATAAATCGTAAATCGTAAATTTCTAAATCGTAAATAACATGGCATATATGTCACAAGAAGGCTACGACAAACTGATAGCCGAACTGAAACGCCTTGAGAGCGTTGAGCGCCCCAAAGCCTCAGCAGCCATTGCAGAGGCTCGCGAGAAGGGCGACCTGAGTGAGAATTCTGAATATGATGCCGCCAAGGAAGCACAGGCACACCTGGAGGACAAGATCAACCGTCTGAAGGAGACTATCTCGGAGGCCAAGGTGGTTGACACCAGCCGTCTGAGTACGGATGCCGTACAGATCCTGTCGAAGGTGGAGATGACGAACCTGATGAACAAGGCCAAGATGACCTACACCATCGTCAGCGAGAGTGAGGCGAACCTCCGCGAGGGCAAGATCTCCATCAAGACGCCCATTGCCCAGGGTCTGCTGAACCACAAAGTGGGTGACGAGGTGGAAGTGAAGATCCCCCGTGGCACGATCAAACTGCGTATCGACAAAATCACAGTAGGGTAATCAATCGTAAATTGTAAATTTGTAAATCGTAAATATCAAGATGGATATTTTTTCAAAGATTGCTGCTGGTGAGATTCCCAGCTACAAGTGCGCAGAGAACGAGAAGTTCTACGCATTCCTCGACATCAATCCGCTGGTGAAGGGTCACACCCTTGTGATTCCACGCCGCGAAGTGGACTACATCTTCGATATGGAGGATGATGAGATTGCCGAGTTCCAGGTGTTTGCCAAGCGCGTGGCCAAGGCCATTGGCAAGGCATTCCCTTGTAAGAAGGTGGCCGAGGTGGTGCTCGGTCTCGAAGTGCCCCACGCCCATATCCACCTGATTCCTATGCAGTCGGAGCAGGATGTGGATTTCCGTCGTGAGAAGCTGAAACTCACGCCAGAGGAATTCCTGGAGATTGCAGCGAAAATTCGTGATGAGTTTGTGTGATTACACAAACTCATCACCGTATTTGATCCTTACTTCATTCACGTACTTCTTCACCATCGAAGAGTTGTCGCTCTTCTTACAGATCATCAGCACGTCGCCCTCCTCGGCCACGATATAGCCCTCGAGACCGTTAAACACGCCAAGTTTGCCTTTAGGCAGACGGATGATGTTGTTATGACAGTCCTCGAGCATGACCACTGAGTCCATCACCACATTGTCGTCCTTCACCTTGCTCATCACCTCGTAGATGGCGTGCCACGTACCAAGATCGGCCCATCCGAAGTCGCACTTCATCACATACACGTTGCGACTCTGCTCCAGAATGGCATAGTCGAGTGACAGGTTCGGATAACGCGGATAATTCTCCGTGACAAAAGCCTGTTCCTCCTCTTCAGTAAAGTTCGGATTGTCATAGCGCAGATTCCTCAGTACTGGCGGGAACACCTGCTCGAAGGTATTGAGCAGATGTTTGGCATTGGAAATGAAGATACCCGTGTTCCAGTAGAACTCACCACTCTCCATGAACATCTTCGCGAAATCGCGCTCAGGCTTCTCCGTGAACGACTTCACTTGAAACACGTCAGGTTTACAGCTCAGGTCGCCCAACTGGATGTAACCATAGCCAGGCTCAGGCCTCGTAGGTTTCACACCCATCGCCAACAGCACGTCGTTCTCCGATACATAGCCGATGCCCACATCCATGCTGCGAGCGAACGAAGCCTCGTCGAGCACCAGCTGATCTGATGGCGAGACGATGATGTTCGCCTCAGGGTTCTGACGGAGGATACGCACTGCAGAATAAGCCACGCTGGGCGCTGTATTCCTGTGGATGGGTTCCACCATGATATTGCGCTCAGGCGTCTCAGGCAGCTGCTCCATCACCAGTTGGAGATACTCCTTACACGTACATATATATATATTTTCCTTGGGCAGAAGTTTGGCAAAACGATCGAACGTTGCCTGTAGCTGTGTCCTTCCTGTTCCGAAAAGATCGACGAACTGCTTAGGATAATTCTCGCGGCTCACTGGCCACAACCGTCTTCCACGGCCTCCTGCCAGTATCACGCAGTAGTTTCTCTTGTCTGTAGTTTCCATTTGTGGGTATTGGTAATATTTGTGTGCGAAGGTACACATATTAAGTGATACATGCAAATATTTTTAAGTTTTTTATAAAAACCTTTGGCAATTCAAAAAAATGTAGTACCTTTGCACCCGCTTTCAGTTGAGAATCAAGCTGCGCACGTATCAAGCCCAGATGGCGGAATCGGTAGACGCGCTGGTCTCAAACACCAGTGGGGCAACCCGTGCCGGTTCGACCCCGGCTCTGGGTACAAGTTCTCTCAGCAGAAAGCGACAAAGTGTTGCAGGTCTTCGCTTGCAGCACTTTTTTATTTCCTCAGGATGCAAACGTTTGCATATACAAAACACTTATTCTCTGATGGTTAAGAGAACACCGAAAGTGAATAATTCGTATCTTTGCACAAACAGTAATAATAACTAAAGGCAAATTTTATGAGAATCGCTTTCAATCTTGAATACCAGACCACCTTCGGAGAAGAACTGGCATTGAACATCCTGACGGACGGTAAGACCGAGCAGCACAAGATGACAACCCTCGACGGTTACCACTGGTTGTGCGAGCTGAGTAAATCCGTGAAGACCAAGACACACATCGACTACTTCTACAGTGTGATGAGAGGTGACGAGCAGACGCGCTGCGAGTGGCAGACGGAGCCCCACAGACTGGAGTTTGTCGCTACCAAGGGGGCACGTTACACCGTGTACGACCACTGGATCGACATCCCTGAGGACTCATACCTCTATTCTTCGGCTTTTACAGAGTGTGTAGCGGCCCGTGTGCGCCACATGAGCGAGGAGACATCCTACGGCAAGACCATACGCATGAAGGTGCGTGCCCCACAGCTGCGCTGGAACGAGCGTCTGGCTGTCATTGGCGGTGGTGAGGCCCTGGGTAACTGGGAGGCTCTGCGCGCCCTGAACATGGCTGAGCACGAGAACAACGAATGGGTCATCACCCTCGACGCTGAAAAACTACCTGAGACCATCGAGTTCAAGTTTGTCTCACTCGACGAGGAGATCGACGTGACACCTCTCTGGGAGAACGGCATGAACCGCACGGTGAAGATCCCCAAGCTCGAACAGGGCGAGGTCGTGGTCTACGAGTTGTCACAGGCCTTCTTCCCTGTCTACCCCTGGAAGGGTGCAGGTACCGTTATCCCTATCTTCTCACTGCGCAGTGAGGGGAGCTTCGGCGTGGGCGACTTCGGCGACCTGCAGAAGATGATCGACTGGTGTGCCAAGACCAGACAGCGCGTGCTTCAGGTACTGCCCATCAACGATACGAACATGACGTTCACCTGGCAGGACAGCTATCCCTACAACTCCATCAGCATCTATGCCCTCCATCCACAGTATACCGACTTCCGTCAGCTGCCACAGCTGAAGGACAAGGAGCGCAAGGCCTACTATGACACCCTGCAGAAGGAGCTCAACGCCCTGCCGCAGATCGACTATGAGCGCATGAACAACGCGAAGATGGCCTATCTGCGTGAGCTCTATGCCCAGGAAGGCAGTAAGATGATGAAGACTGAGGCCTTCAAGCTGTTCTTCGAGCAGAACAAGGAGTGGCTCGTGCCTTATGCAGCCTTCTGCCACTATCGCGACCTCTATGGTACACCTGCGTTCACGGAGTGGCCTGACCACAAGACCTTCACAGCGAAAGAGCGCGAGGCCATGTCGAAACCCACCACCAAGATATATAAAGAGGTGGCCTTCTGGTACTTCGTACAGTTCAACCTCGATCAGCAGATGCGCGCTGCACACGCCTATGCCCGCAAGAATCGCGTCATCCTGAAAGGTGACATCCCCATTGGCATCAGTCGCGACGGTGTAGAGGCCTGGGTAGAGCCCAGATACTTCAACCTGAACGGACAGGCAGGTGCCCCACCCGATGCCTTCTCTGCCGACGGACAGAACTGGGGATTCCCCACCTACAACTGGGATACGATGCTCGAGGACGGCTGTCAGTGGTGGGTACGCCGCTTCCGTAAGATGGCCGAGTATTTCGACGCCTACCGCATCGACCACGTACTGGGCTTCTTCCGTATCTGGGAGATCCCCATGCCTCACAAGTCTGGTCTGATGGGACAATTCTCACCAGCCCTCGGCATGAGTATTGAGGAGATTGAGGCCTATGGCGTACAGTTCAACGAGGGGCTCTTCCTCGTCGACCATAAGCGCAGCGATCGCTGGCACCCACGTATCGCCGTCCAGTATCAGGAGGCTTACACCCAGCTCAGCGACGATCAGAAGCACCATTTCAACCAGCTATACAACGACTATTTCTATCGTCGCAACAACCAGTTCTGGTATACCGAGGCGATGAAGAAGCTGCCTAAGCTGACACAGGCCACCCGCATGCTCGTCTGTGCTGAGGACCTTGGTATGGTGCCCGACTGCGTGCCCTGGGTGATGAACGAGCTGCGCATCCTCTCGCTGGAGATACAGTCGATGCCTAAGGATCCGACTACCCGTTTCGGACACCTCTCGCGTAACCCCTATCGCAGTGTCGATACCATCTCCACCCACGACATGGCCACCTTGCGCCAATGGTGGGATGAGGACGAGGAGCGCACCCAGAGCTATTTCAACACGATGCTTTATCGTGGAGGCCCTGCTCCCCACCCACTGCCCGACTGGTTGGCTAAGGACATCGTGAGCCGTCACCTGACGTCACCCTCTATGCTCTGCCTCATCTCCTTCCAGGACTGGTTGAGCATCGACGAGAAGTTGCGTCTGCCCGATGCCAATGCTGAGCGCATCAATATCCCTGCCAATCCGCGTCACTACTGGCGATATCGCATGCACCTCACCATCGAACAGCTGCTCGCTGCCGATGAGCTTAACGAAGAAATCAGCACATTAATTATACAAAGCGGAAGAAAATGAGAAAAGTATTTTTGAGCCTGCTGCTCGTGCCGATGATGGCATGGGCTGGCAGTGTAAAGTCGCCGAATGGCAACATTGAACTGAAGTTTTCAGTGGATAACACGGGACGACCCGTCTACGAGATGACCTACAAGGGGCGTGAGGTTGTAAAGCCCTCGTTCCTGGGACTTGAACTGGCGAAGGACAAACACGCCTCGAAGGGGATGAAGGAGACCGACCTCATGGACGGCTTCACCATCGCCAAGGAAGATGTATCAAGCTTCGACGAGACCTGGCAGCCCGTATGGGGCGAGACCAAGGACATCCGCAACCACTACAACGAACTGGCTGCAACCCTGGATCAAAAAGCCTCGAAGCGCACCATCATCATCCGTTTCCGCGTCTACGACGAAGGTATCGGATTCCGTTATGAGTTCCCACAGCAGCCTGAGCTCAACTATTTCCTCATCAAGGAGGAACGCTCAGAGTTTGCAATGGCAGGCGACCATAAGGCATGGTGGCTCCCTGGCGACTACGACACCCAGGAGCAGGAGACTCAGGAGACCCGTCTGACAGAGATCCGTCAGCGTTACAAGACCGCCGTCAACTGGGGTAACTCCTCCGTAGCCGTGTTCTCACCCACGGGTGTACAGACCTCCTTGCAAATGAAGAGCGACGATGGTCTCTACATCAATATCCACGAGGCCGCCTGTCAGGACTACGCCACGATGCACCTCGAACTCGTCGATGCTGAGACGAAGAACCTCTCAGAAAAACTCATGGGTGGCAGCAATGCCTATACCCCCGATCCAAAGCCTTCAGCCTGGCCTCTGCCACAGCCCCTCACCTTCGTCAGCCACCTGACACCTGATGCCACTGGTCTGAAGGGTGCCATGCAGACACCATGTGAGACTCCCTGGCGCACGGTGATGGTCTCTGACGATGCACGCGACATGCTCTCCAACAACCTCATCCTCAACCTCAACGAGCCCTGTAAGATCGAGGACACCTCCTGGATCCACCCCACGAAGTACTGTGGTGTCTGGTGGGAGATGATCGTAGGCAAGAGCAACTGGCATTACACCAACGACTTCCCCTCGATCAAGCTCGACCAGATCGACTGGAGCAGTGTGAAGCCCAACGGCCGTCATGCTGCCAACAACGAGAAGGTGAAGCGCTATATCGACTTCGCTGCCAAGAATGGCCTCGACCAGGTATTGGTAGAGGGTTGGAACGTAGGTTGGGAAGACTGGGCCAACATGTGGAAGCGCGATGTCTTCGACTTCGTGACCCCCTACCCCGATTTCGACATCCAGATGCTCAACGACTATGCCCACTCTAAGGGTGTGAAGATCCTGATGCACCACGAGACCTCGAGCTCTACCCAGAACTACGAGCGTCATATCAAGGAGGCTTACGAGCTGATGAACAAATACGGCTACGACGCTGTGAAGACGGGCTATGTGGGTGATATCATCCCCCGTGGCGACCATCACTACTCGCAGTCGATGAACAACCACTACCTCTACGTCATCAAGGAGGCCGCCAAGCACCACATCATGGTAAACAGCCACGAGGCCACACGTCCTACAGGACTCTGCCGCACATGGCCTAACCTCGTTGGTGGCGAGAGTGCCCGTGGTACGGAGTATGAGGCCTTCGGAGGTTCGCGCCCCGATCATACCTGTATCCTGCCCTTCACCCGTCTGCAAGGCGGTCCGATGGACTATACCCCAGGTATCTTCGAGACCCAGCTGAAGAACTGGAGCGACAACACCTCGTGGGCACGCATCACCATCGCTGGTTCGCTGGCTCTCTATCTGACAATGTACTCACCCCTGCAGATGGCAGCAGACCTGCCTGAGCACTACGAGAAGTACGACGATGCCTTCCAGTTTATCCGCGACGTGGCCTGCGACTGGGATCAGAGTATCTACCTCGAGGCTGAGCCCGCCGACTACATCACCGTAGCCCGCAAGGCCAAGGGCACAGACAATTGGTTCATTGGTGGCAAGTGCGACGAGAACGGTCATCAGACCGCTATCAAGCTCGACTTCCTCGACAAGGGTCGTAAGTATGACTGCACCATCTATGCCGATGCCAAGGACGCCCACTACGAGACGAACCCCAAGGCCTACACCATCACCAAGAAGGTGGTAACGGCCAAGGACGTGCTGAAGCTCAAGGAGGCCCCTGGTGGTGGCTTCGCCGTATCACTGATCGCCAAGTAACTCAAGAAAGGAGAAGCTATGATGCATTTCAAAAGAACTATCATCGTCATTCTCCTGCTAACCGTTGCAGTGGGGTTCTCCTCTGTGGCTGTAGCCCAGACTGACGAGGAGATTGACCTCCAGGCACTCTATCAGGAGATTGACGATGCTATCAGCCATTCAAACCAATATATCTCCATTCGTGAGTCTCAGATTGATGCTTGTCGAGACAGTTTGATGAAAGAGCAGAGCCTGGAGAAGCAGGTCGAATTAGCCGGAAATCTCTTCCGTCTTTTCCAACCCTACAAGAACGACTCTGCCCTTTATTATGCCCAACTATGCATCAGTCTGGGCGATTCTCTCCATCGTCCTGACATTTCCGGGCGTTTCCGTTCACTGATGGCATACCAGTGCTCGAACTACGACATGTACTCTGAGTCGTTAGACCAGCTCCGTCTCGTCAAGAAGTCTGCCCTCGATCAGGCTGGACTTGTCGACTATTATAATGCCTTGATGCATGTCTACGGCGAATTAGGGGGCCATACCCAGATCAAGGGCTTGCGCCAACACTATTTCGACGTGCAGAACCTCTATCGCGACTCAGTCATGATGGTCGCCAAGCAAGACAGCGAGG
>JAEEGK010013156.1_pt1 | contig 18689 bp, 7 predicted proteins | sample 8958771 | NCBI WGS metagenome assembly JAEEGK01 (sample SAMN16246547, study PRJNA631951) | gut metagenome | biome: gut microbiome; feature: rumen; material: SC-attached | host: Bos | place: Iran: Karaj | collected 2018-10
AATAATTAATTTATGGAAAATAATAATTCAACAAATACAACTAATATAGATGATTATGATAAATGGTCTTCAAAATTTATTTTTTATATTGTAATAGGAGAATTTTATTGTTATTTTACTTGCAATTTTAATTCCATATATTTTTTTATAGAAGAAATAGAAAAAAATTAATGGACAGAAAAGATTATGATATTATTTATAGAAAAGTTGAAGATACTAAAATAAATTTATTAAGGAATAATTCATCAAAAAAATTTTAACACCAAGAAAGAGTTTTTCAACAAAATCATCAAGACCAACGACAATGCCAACATATATGTATATGGGTCGCGGCATTATTGATGCAGATATTACGGATATCGATTTAAAATTTGTTAGAGTATGAAAATAGAAATATTATAAGGCAAGAAATAGATGAGTAATTAATAATTAAATTTTATTTTGATTTATTTCTTGAAATTTCTTTAATTATTTATATTGGATTGAATTTTTATTTTATTAGTTATATATTATAATATTTTTTGGTTTTTGAAATAATAAAAATATTAAATATTATAATTTAAATATGGGGATTGGGATATGGGCCAAATCTCCAATAAATATTATTTTCATTAATAAATATATTTAATATGAATAAAAAATTTAATAGATTTTTTTTAATATTAATTAATATCAAAAATTTAAAACATTTTTTTAAGTATTAATTAATATCCGAAATAATGATTATAACCTTGAATATCACTATGAACTATTGCAAATGGATTTGACTTCCTGAAATAGCTTACCCATCTTCCAATTTTTGAGCACCACATTTGAACATGTCCTGAAGTATGCTTTCCCGCTGGTTCTTCAACTACAATTATATGAGCTTTAGGTATTTTATTATATTAAATGATTCATGGTAAAAGTCCCTTTAAACCTAAAGAAAAATATGATAATAAAGAAACTGAAAAAGATGAAATATTTAATAATATTATTAATTTAAATTTTGAAATTGACAATACTAAAAATTTGTCTTTTGAATGTATTGATTTAATTAATATTTTATTAAGAAAAAAAAATGACTCTTTAGATTTTAAAGTTAAAAATATTTATGAACATTGTTGGGTTAAAAAATTTGAAAATGAAAAAAAAAAAAATTTAATGAAATTTGCTGAAGAACAAGGAAAAAAAAGAAATTTAGAAAATACACCGAAAAAAACAATGAGTTTAAATTTTAATAAATTGAATGGTTTTTCAAATGATAATAAACTAATGCAAGATCTTAAAAATATAATTTCAGAGAAAAAATTAAAATCTGATATTAAAATAACTATAAAAAATCCTGAAATAAAAATAAATAAAGAAAAGATTAAGAAATTCATAACTAAAAATCAAATAATTCCAAAACACTTTGCATCAAATTCTACAGTTACTCATGATATGATTAATGATGATAATACTTTAAAAAAAAGAGAGGAAGGAAGTATTAAAAGGGTTTTTTCAAATAAAAGTATTAGGCAAAATAAAATAATATTAAAAAATGTAGATGAAAAAAAATCGTTTTGGGATCGTTTTTTTGGTTAAAATGTATTTATATTCATAATAAAGTTAAATAAATATAATATATAATCTATAATATATTTAATTCTTATATAAGAGTTATATTTAAAAAAATTTTAAAAAAATAAGAAAATAGAAATAAAGAAATAATTATAAATAATGATTTAATTTGAGAAATTATAGTAATATTAACAATAATATTTATTTTTCCCAAATTTTTCCCTTTGACTTTTTAATAAATGTCAAAAAAAATTTATATGATAATAAATTTCTTAACCAAACCTTTTTCAATATAGCATCAAATAAATATAAACAGTTTAAAGGAGAATTAATAATACAGCTTTTACTTATTTTTTAGAATTAAAAAAACTCTTTTTTAGAGCTCATATTAATTTTAGAATTCTATTCATGGGTATTTAAAGAATGCTTTGGGAATTTGGGAACTTTTTTTTTGCTTCTCCAAGAAAATAGTTCATATTATTAAAACAATATTAATATTTAAAAAAATTATTTAAAAATATTAATTTCAAATTTAATTCCTTTGATTTTTATGTAATAGTAAATTTCTATTTCTTTTGATAAACTTTATAAAATAATTTATATATAATAGTTTCTCAAATCAATTAATTTAGTTTATATATAAAAAATGAAAAATTTGTGTTTTCAATACTTATCTTTAATCAAAAGAAATTATAAATTTGAAAGAATAATAAAAAAAATAAAGTAATAATATCTAAATTTGTTATAAATGGAATTTAAAAAAAATAAATAAATAAAATATAAAAATAATAAAAATAATAATACAAATAAAAATTAATATTCCAAAATAAATAAAATTTTTTCAAGACTCGCAGCAGCAATTCTTTTTTTACCATTTTGATCAAGCAATTGAATCATAGCTTCAAACCAATTTAATTTTAAAGCATCATAAACACCAATTTGATTTAAACTTTTAATATCCCATTGTTTTAATTTATAATCATCTCCACTTGTAATTAAAGTTCTATCATCTAAAATTAAAAAAGAATTTATATGTCCTCTATGACTAAATATTCGAGTTTCAAATTGTAAATTTTTAATATTTATTATTTTTAAAATTCCTTCATTTCCACTTCCAATTAAAACTTTTTCTTTATTTATTTTAATTAAACTATTATGATCTCTACTAATGTCCATTTTTGAAAATGTTTTATAATTTTCATATGTTTTATTTTCAATATTAAATTTCCAAAATTTTAATGTTTCATCATTAGACATACTTAATAAATATTTAATTTCCGATTTTATTTCATCATTTATTTCTAATATGCTATAAACAGCATCAAAATGGCCTTTTATTGTAAAATTTTTTTCTTCATTTGAAATGTTCCAAATTTTTATTGTTTTATCTTCACTGCAGGAACAAATTAAATCATTATAAAATTTAATGTTTATTATTTTAAAAATACTTGATAAATGTCCAATAAAATATTTTATTTGATTTTTATTATTTAAATCCCAAATTCTTATTGTTCGATCTTGAGAACATGAAATTAAATTATTTTCGTTTGGTTGAATTATTGAATAAATTTCTCCAAAATGACCTTCTAATATTAAATCAATGTTTATAGATTCTATGTTATAAATGAATATCTTTTTTGAACCACATGCTATTCTTTTATCTAATAAATATAATAAACAGTGAATGTATGTTTTTTGAGGTTTGAATAATTGTTTCGACTTTAAGTTGTTTATTGTTGGAACATCAAAAAAATTTGGCAAAGATTTTATGTCTATAATACGATTTCTAATGGTAATTATTCCTAGAGTAATTTTTATAGGAGATATTGAGGATTTTATTTGAGGAATTTGTTGATTATTTAAAATTATATTATTATTATTATTATTATTATTATTATTATTATTATTATTATTATTATTATTATTATTATTATTATTATTATTATTATTATTATTATTATTATTATTTAAAACTAAATTATTATTTTTGTTTATTTTTTTAGATATATTTATTTTTTTATTATTTATTTTTTCATTTTTATTATTTGTTTTTTGTTTTGTTTTATTCAAATTAATAGGTTTTTTAATATTTTGACTATTAAATTTTTTTAAATTTAATTTTTTATTTTGTTTTGAAAAATTTTTTGTTTTTTTATTAATTTCTTGTTTATTTTTATCATCAAATTTTTTTTCAATATTACTTAAATAATTTATATTAAAATTAAATAATGCTAATCTTATAAATTTTTTATTATTATTTATATTATCCATAATATTTATTATAATAATATTTAATAATATTCAAAAAATTAAATTATAATAATAATAAAAATTTAATTTTGTTTTTTTCAATTTTTTGAATTTATAATAATAAAAATATTATAAAAAATTAAAATTAAAAATTACAAATTAAATAAAAAATTCAAAATAAAAATTTAATTAATATGTCTAAAAAAATATCAAAAAAAGACAAAGAAGAAACAATATCATTTCAAAAAATAACCCACAATTTAAAGAAAAAACAACTAAAAGATAAAATTCCATCAAGCATAACATTTACAAAACTAGAACTTCCAATTTATTATAGTAATCTAATATTAATCGAAGATATGAATTTCGAAAATTCAAATTACTTTATTCATTCAAATGGTTTCATAAAAAAGAAAATCGTACTGTCATCATTAAATCACGACCCAACATTCGAAATATCAAGTTGCATATTTCGTATTTACCCAAGAACATACAACATAAATAAATACAAAGTTTTAGATTATATTCAAAACAAAGGAAAAATAAACGAAGAAGAACTAAATTTCAAATTTTCAGCCGAAATGTTTAATAATTTAGACATAATTCAAAATAAATTTGGAGAACCAGTAAAATACGGTGATATTATTATGTTAATGCACGAAAATACAAAAATGTTTATAAAATTCGTCCCAAGCACAAAAACATTAACTTTATCAAATCATGACAGTGAAGCAACTTTATTTAGTGTAGAAACAGCAAATGAAATAATGTTAAATGATAATCAAATATTAAAAAGTGGGCAACCTTTAAGATTACGAATTGCTTGGTTTCAATATGCAAATCAAAATTTGTACTATGGTTTGAGATTTAATTTTGAAAATGAAAATAAATTAAAACAAGACGATGATTTTGAAAATAATCATAATTATGACATTGAAAAAAAAAAGTATTTAAAAGACCCAGAAATTGTAATTGAAGAAAATTCAAAAATGAAATGGAGATTTTTAATGTACGATGCTTTTTCCTCAAATGAAAAATTAATAATGTTTGGTGATTATGTTCAAATTTTTCATTGTAATACAAATTGTATAATCACAGTTGGTCAAAGTGAAGAATCTGAATATGTAAAAAATAATTTCAATTATTTAAAATCACTTACTATAAAAAACGTAAAAAAATTCTCAATAAACGAAGAAGAAGAAAATAATAATCAAGATTCAAATTCAAATTTTGATTTAAATTCAAGTAAAATGAACTTATCAGATGACAATCAAAGCATATCTTCTATAGATTTCGATAATGAAGATTTTATATATAAAAATAAAACATATTTCAAAACTGATTTTTATTTCGAACCAAATTCGAATGAATTTGGGCAAGATGTTAATGCGACTTTTATTTTAGAAAATATTTTTCCTTTGGCGAAAAAACAAAGTTTTATTCGTTTTTATGAAGATAATAAATTAGATAAATATCATATGATTTTTCGAATAAAACATTTTAAAACAGGGAAAATTTTAACTATCAAACCAATTGAATTAGATGAATACATAAGCGAAAATGAATTTGTTAAAAGAGGATTTTTAAAAGGAAGCGGCGTAAATGAAGGAAAAATTTACAAATTCGATTTGATTGAAGATGATTTTAAAATGTTAAGTGAAGATTATTATTATAGTTTATTTGGTTTTAAAAAAACAATAAAATCTGCAAGTTATAATTTTTCAAGACCAGAAAAAAATGATTTTTTAAGAATTTTTCATGTTCAAACAAAAAGTTTTTTAAAAATTATTCCTTCAAATGAAATAAAAGATAAAAAAATTCAAACAGGAAATTTAATAAATTATGATTTAACAAAATGTTTTTTGACTCTTACAAAATTTCCAGAAGAAAAAGAAATTTTTAAAATATGTGCAATTGATCCTTATTCATGTTGGAAATTTCGATTTTTAAATTCTTTGTATTATTTATTAAAAATTATAATAAATCACATTGAAGAATATTTAAATGAAAAAAAAACAAATCCAGAAACAAATAAAAAAATCAAATTCAAAAAACTAAAAATGACCCATTTTATTTTAGATAAATTACTAAAATTCACAATGAATAAATTTATTAATAAATACAGTTCAGAATCTTCATTTAATTCAGTAATTCACAATAGACAAACTTTAATAGCAAATTTCGGATTTACAAAAGCTTTAATATTCAAATTCATTTATAATTATTGGTTATTTGATAATAATTTAGATAGATTAACAAAATTGCATAAATTATTATTAAAAATCAATCAATCTGAAGAAGTTTTAAATTACGTTAATGTTTTAGAAAATGATGAAAAAATTATTTATGCAATGTTTAAATACACTGAACAAATATTTGAATTTTTAATTGTTTATTGTAAAGAAAATAAAAACATTAAAAATGAATTATATGAATACTTATATGTTTATTTTTATTTTTTTAATATTTTAGAAAGTGCTTTGAACGGAATGATTGAATTATTTAAAAATAATGAAAAAATTTTACATTCTTTAATTAGAGAATGTCATCAAAATCCAAAATTTAAAATAACTTTAAAAATGATTTTCACACAATATTTTCCAAAATACATAAAAGAAAAAGAAGAATATTCTTCAATTCAAACAATTAATGATTCAAATGAACAAATTGAATCAACCGATGAAAATAATTCAAATCAAAAAAACATTTTAAATTCGAGTTTAAATGAAAATAATAATATTATAAATAACGAAAATAATAATTTAGATTCAAATCGGCAAAAAAAATCAATTCGATTAGAAACACAAACTTACAAAGAAATTATAAACAACGAAAATTTAAATATAATCGATTTAATTTTTGAATACATAAAAATTTCAAAATATGAAATTAATTTAATTTATAATAACGATATTAAAATAAATGATGCGCGTCAAAATTGTTTTGCGATTAGTTTAATAAGTAGAGAAAAATATTTTGAATTATTAAAATCTACAGTTCAAATTGATAATAAAATAAATATTTTAGAAAATCAACGTTGCATAATAAATAAAATGATTATTAATCAAAGTAATAATGATGATAATTTTTTATTAAGAGATTTTTTAGAAACTAAAAATGATTATCCAAGTTCTTTAAAAGAATTATTTTATTATGTTAGTCTTCAAAATCCAAGCGAAAATATTCAAAAATTTATTAAAAATAATGAAAAATTAAATGTTGATAAAATTATAAATGAAAATGATATTAATAATAATTTAACTTTAAATGCCAATTTAAAAATTTTAATTTATTACATTGAATTATATAATAGAAATTTTAATTCTTATGATAATAATGAAATTCAACAATTGAAAAATTTTTATGAAAAAATAAAAGAATTTTTTAAAATTCAAAAAACTTTCTTTTTAAAACGTTTTATTGAAAATGAAACATGGAAAGTTAATTTTTTAAATAGACCTCAAGTAAATTTAATAATATCAACATTACAATTTTTAAAAATCATCTATCAAAAAAAAATAATCAATTTCCAAAACGAAAAAACTTTTTTAGTTATTTTAATGCGATTTTTAACAAGAAATTTCAAACATTTTCAAGAAAAAAAATATTCATCTTTAATTTATGAAGAAATGAATAAAAAACAAATGAAAATTAAAGACATTATTGATAAAACAGAACATTCAAAATACATTTCAATAGCACAAAGTTGGTTGAAAGTTTATTTAGTATTTAAAAATGTTTTAAGTAAATTAATTGAAGATGAATACAATCAAGAAAATGACACAAATAAACAATGGAAAAGATTACAAAAAAGTATTAAAACTATAAAAACAGCGAATAAAATGATCACACAAGTTTTAACTAAAAAACAAAAATTCGATTTAACAAGCAAAACTGAAGAACCTTTATTAAATAATAAAGAAGAAAATAAAAATAATGATAATATTAATAATAATAATGAAAAAGAAGAAGAAGAAAAAAATAAAGAAAAAAATGATGTTAAAAAGAAAAAAGAAAATTATAAAAAAAAAACCACGAATGTTATGGTTTTATTTAAACAAAATTTAACAAAAAAAAAAACTAATAAAGGAAATTTTTTGGAAGATAAAAAATTAGTTGAAATTAATGGAGAAGATTCAGAATTAGAACAAGATAATAATTTATTTAAAAAAAATAATTATTATTCAAATGGGGAATTAGATGATAAATTAGATGATGATAAAAATAATGAAAAAAATTATTTAGTTGATTTTGATTTAAAAAAAAAAAATACTCATCTAAAATCTTTAATGACAAAAACAACAAATTCAAACGCTTATTATAAATTATCTTCGACATTATTAGATGATGATTACAATGACCTAACAAAAATTTTAACAACAGAAGATGAAAAAACTTATAATAAAAATGAAATATCAAAAAATATAATTAATATTTTTAAATTAATGATTAAAAATAACATTCACATTTTAAACGAAAATTTTTATGATTATTATAATCGATTTGAATTTAAAAAAAACGAAAACGAATTTGAATTAAATGATTTCATAGAAAATTGCATTCCAAATTTAAATTCAGGTATAAATAAAATAAATTCATACATTCAAACATTTTGTGAAGAAAAAATAAATTCAAAAATAAAAAACGAAAAAAATTTAATAAATTTGAACATAGATTTTGAAGATAAAATAGATAAAAATTTAAATTTTATACAAAATTTAGTAGTAGCTTTTAATATAACAGACGATCTTGAAATGCAAGAAGCAATAATGTCACTATTATATTCATATTTTCATCAAAGAAAAGCATTTTTAAGAAGTGTCACATTATTTAATGAACATTTAATATCTTTAAATAATATTCAAAACAATCCTTTTAATGATAAAAATAAAATAAAAAATGTATTCAAAAAATTCTATCAAAATTATGAAAAAAATAAACATGAATATGCAGAAGAAGATTTTAATGCGATTGAAAATTTCTTTACTAAATTATTACAACAATTGTTAATTATTTTTAGAAAAATTTTAAATTATTGGAAATATGAATTTAGAACTTTGAGTTTAGAAAATGCAAATAAATATTATAATAAATTTAATGAAAATGAAAATTTAATTGCGGAAATTGAAAAATTAATTAGTTTAGATGAAAAATTAGAAGATGAAATTATGAATTATAAAATCGCTTTTACACAAGATTTTTATTTAAATTTAATTGATAATTTAATGCAATTATTTTATTTTATTAGAAAAAACGCAAATAATCATATTTTTTCTTCTTTATTATCAATTTTAAATGAAGATGGTGCGATTTATAATAAAATGTTTTTCGCTTTAATAAACGATTTTATAGACAAAGGAAAAAAATTTAGTTCATATTTTAATATAGAAAGTTTCTTTTTCTTTAAAAACTCAAAAATAAGTGATAAAAATGAAAGTAATTTTATATCAAATAGATTTTCAAAAAAAAAAGTAAATGTTTTATATCAATCTAATTTAACTGCAAATAATGATCCAGATAAAATGTTAAATATTAAAAATAAATATTTCATTTGCTTATTTTTATTACTATCTTTTCAATATGTAACTTTACCAAAAACAGAAAAAATATTAAAATTTATTTATTCTTTTTTACAAAACGAAAAAGATTTATTAAAATATGATTCAATTTGTTCATTTGTAATTTTACTTTATATTTCAGATATTCAATGTCAAAATTTAAATTTAAACTACTTTAAAATTTTAGAAGAAATGAAAAATATTAATTCAATGGAATGTTTTGGAACATTAACAATAAAAAATGATTTAGAAAATGAATTACCAAATAGTTTTGCTATTTTATATTTAGATATTTTAAATAACATTTTAAATTTTGTTATATGCAAAGGACAAATGATTAATGACCCTAATTTAGATGAAACTTTAGTTGAAATATTTTTATTTTTAATTAAAAAAATGAACCATTCAAATATTATTACTCAAGAAGATGTTAATAAATTAACTGCTAATTCATTATTAATTGGAAAAATTGATGTTATGATTAAATTAATTAAAATTATTAATTATTTCGAAGAAATTAAAAATTTAAATGATATTTTTCTTATTAAAATTGACCCGGATAATAAAACAAATTTCGATTCGGAATTATATCAATTATATAATAATAAAACAGTAAAAAACGAAGAAGAAGATGATAAAAATAATATTAATAATAATAGTAGTAGTAAAAATTTTTTAAAATTACATTCAATAAAAAGCGAAAATCAAAACGAAAATAATATTGAAAATAATAAAATCACTCCAATTATTAAATATTTTCCAAAACCACATCAAATATATACATTATTTATGGAATATTTATTTAATATTTACGAAGATGATGATAATAATAATAATTCTTTAAATGATAGTTCTCAAGAATTATTTTATGTTTCTACAACTTATGAAATTTATAAGTATTTTCTATTTTATATTTTAGAAATTGATGGAGATTATTTAAAATGTGAAGAATTTTTAGAGAATTTCAAAACAGAAAAAACAGGAATTAAAAATTTCATTTTAATCGTTTTGTATGGCTATTGTAGAATTTCAGATAAAGAAACAACAGAAGAAGATGAAATTGATTATAGTTTTATAGATAATTTAGAAGAAAAATATTTATCATTGTATACAAAATTTATTTTTTCATCGTTTTTTTTATTAATTAATAAAACAACAATTAAATATTTAGATAGTTGTAATATAGTTTTAAATAATATAGATTTTAAAGAAGATGTCATAGGAAAAAATACAAATAAAGTTTTTGCTGATTTTCTTCAAAATGATGAACATGAAAGTAATGATACTTTAATTAGCATAAATTCAAAATTAGGCCTTAATACTAAAATTATGAAAACGACTGGAAAAGATATATATATTAATTTTTATATTTATGAAAAATTAAGAATTATTACTAAAGATCTATTGAATATTTTATTTGATGAAAATATTAATAACGAAAATATGGATAATAATAGTAATGATAATAATAATAATAATAATGATAATAATTCAAATGAAATGAATAACGTTAAAAATAATGATGATGATGATGAAAATAATAATAATAAAAATATTATAAATGAGAATTATTATTATTATAAAAAAGAAATTGAAAATGAAAAAAATGATAAATTAAATTGTTTTAAAAAAATGTTATTTGATAATTTAAAAGAAATTAATCATTTAATTAAAAATGAAACAAGTTCTTTTATTTATTATTTATTAATTTTAGTAGATAGTGAAACAAACATGCAATATGATCAAATTTTTTATACATTTTTAAATAAAATTGTTGAATTTATTAATCATATTTCAGTTCATTTAAATAACAAAAATTCAAAATTTTGTAGATTTTTATTATACACATTTAAAAAAATTTTAACATTTTTTGAAAAAAACGAAGAAAGTTTAATAAAATACACAATTAGAAAAAAATATTTACGTGAAATTCAAATTACTATTGAAAGAACAGGAATAATAAAAACATGTTTAAAATTAGTAAATAAATATAAAAATCCAGAAATAAAAGAAATTTTACCTTTTATTTTTGGAATGTTTACTAAAATTTTAAAAAAAGGTAATTTTAATTCACAAGAAGCATTTTATAATATTATGACTATAAAAAGTGATTATGAATCAGTTTTTAGATTTATGTTAGAAGTAATTGAAGAAAAAATAAATTTAATTTTAAGTAATAAAAGTAAAATAATTCGATATAAAAAAAAAAGAATTTCATATGAAAATAAAATATTATTAAAAGATGTTGATTTAGAAATTGATAGTAAAATATTAGAATTTTTACAATTATTATGTGAAAATCATAATAGAAAATTACAAATGTTTTTACATAATCAAACGAATTTTAGAAAAAATTATGATTTAGTAAGTAAAACTCAACATTATTTAACAATATTATTTAATAATTTTGAACCATTTTTATTTGAATCATTAATAAAATGTTTTGATTTATTAATAGAATTTATTCAAGGTCCATGTTTTGAAAATCAAATCGCATTAATAAATTCAAAATTATTAATAACTATAAATGACATATTAAAATTTTATTTAAATTGTGAAAGTAATATATTAAAAAAAGCTTTTCCAAATGTTAATATATTTAAAAAAGATTTAAATAATATAAACAAAACAATCACAGAAGAAATTAAACAAGACAATTTCGAAAATAATTTTAATAAAATGACAAGTAAACAAATTTCTTTATTAGCATTTAAATCATCTATTTTATTATTGGCTTTAATTGAATCAAGAACTAAAGAAGATCCTATTTATAATAATATAAAAAATATTATTAAAATAGATTTATTAAAAAAAGTTTCTTATAAAATTTATTTTGAACATTTGTATTTAATTTCTCAAACAAATGAATTAAATGATTATAATTTAAGAATGAAAGATTTTAATAAAGCTGAAGAAGTTCAAGATTCAATAGATGCTGATTCTTCTAGTAATAATTTCTATAAAAAACCAACAGATATTCAAGAATATTTAATTTTAGAAACTGGATTTTTTTTATATTTTATGATTTTATATTATTTAGATTTTGAAATGAATTTATTAACAAAACCACAAAAAATCATAAAAGAAAATAATATTTATAAATATTTTTCTGATTTTTTTAAAGATTCAATTTTCGATTCTTTAATAACATTTTTATATAATATTATATTCGCAATATTAAAAACTTTTAGCACAATAATTTTTAGTTTAATATTTGTTTTTACTTTAGGAAAAGTAAAAATTTTTAATTTATTAAGAATAATATTTAAAAGAAAAATTTATTCCGATGAAGATGCTGAAACTTTTTATATAAAATATACAGAAAGTATAGAAATATTAAGAGAAGATAAAGTATATAAAATATATTTTTATTTATTACCTTTTTGTAAAAGTTTAAATAAATTCGAAAAAATAAGATTTTTAGAAGAAATTGATAGAACTAATTCAAAAACAAAATTAATGGATATTATTAAATTTTCAAATAAATTAAAATATGAATTAGAAAATGATTATTATGTTAAAGAATTTCAATATTATTTACCAATTTGTGGGATTATTTTTAAAAGCGTTGAATTATGGAAAGATTTATCATTATTATTAACTATAATTCAAAATATTTTTATAATTTTTGCAGTTCATAAAGTAGGAAAAATAGAAACTATGTGCTTAGACTTATATAATTGTGTACAAATTCAAAGATGGGTAGATGAAAAAACATTATTTAATATGGAAGTTGAAGATTTTGATAATTTAGTTGATATTTTATCATATGTTCAAATTGGTTTAGCATGTTTAATTTTTGTTGAATTTATGTGCAGAAAAATACCTGCTTTATATGGCATTACTGAAGAAGAAGTAAATCAAAAAAACTTATCTAATTTTAAAAGACGTTTATTATTCTTACAAAAATTCTTAATGAAAATTATATTTAATTTTGAAATAGTTTATTATTGTGGTTATGTAATTTTTGCATTTTTAGGAACATTTTATAGTGATTTTTATTTTTGCTTTTTATTATTAGAAGTAGTTCAACGTTTAAAAACATTAAGAAATGTTTTAATGGCAATAAAAAATCCATATAAAGAACTTATATTAACATTTATATTATGGATAATAGTAGTATATTATTTTGCTATTTTTGGATATTCATTTTTTACTAAATATTTTCCAGAAAAAAATGACTGTAATACAATGTATAGATGTTTTGCTACATTATTTTATCAAAATAATAAAATGGACAATGGAATAGGAGGTTATTTAAATACAAAATATGTTGAAACTAAAAAGAAAAATCCTTTTAATGAAAGATTTTGGTATGATGAATTATTTAATTTAATATTAAAAATTTTAATTGTTCAAATGGTTTCAGGTATTATTATTGATAATTTCGCTGTTTTAAGAGAACAAGAAATGGAAATGATATCTGATATGAAAAATATTTGTACGATTTGTTCTTTAAAAAGAGAAGAAATTGTTAAAATTTATAATAAATATGGAAAAAATTATAATGATCATATTAAGTCTGATCATAAGATATTTAATTATATTTTTTATATTATTTATTTATACAAAAAAGATAATACTGAATTTACCGGAATGGAAAGTTATGTAAATGATTTAGTTTTTATTCAAAAAGATATTACTTGGTTTCCTAATCATCAATTGTATATTGCTAAACCTGGAGAATTACAAATGAATGAATCTGATAATGAAGAAGAAGAAGAGGAAGATGATGATTAATTTTTTATATTAAAATATATTTAAAATTTTTAGTATAATTTTCTAATTTTTTTTAATTATAAATTTAAATTTAAATATTACTTATTTTAATTTTATTTATGTTTAATATCATTAAAATATTTGTTATTTTGTTATTAAAAAAATATTTTATAAATTTAAATTAAAATTAATAATATAATTAAATTAAATATAATTTAAACTTTAAAAATTAAATAATATTATGGAAAATTATAATACAAAAAATCAATCAAAAATGAAAATTTACATTCGTCCTGAATTATTCGATCATTTAATTTACCCATTAACTGCAAAATTAGATGATAATTTAATATTATTATTATTTCGTAAATTACACGTTTCAAGTGAAATTGATTTTAAAATTCCTTTAAAATCTTGGGTAACAAAAGCAAAAGAAATTGGTTTATCAGAAACCGAAGCAAATATTTTATTTCAAACATACAAAGTATTTGATAATGACAATTCAGAATATTCAAATAATTTAAATTCAAGATATGAATCAGCAAATTCAAAAAATAGTGTTGATGTAAGATATTTTGGTTTATTTTTTGCATTGCAATCATTTGCCTTTAGAACAAAAGTTAGTTTAAATATTGATAAAGGAGATAAAAGTCCTTCTTATTTTGCAAGTCCTCTTTCTTCTCCGAGAGGGAAGAATTTAAATTCTTTAAGAAATCAAAATCAAGGATTAGAATATCAATATTTTGTTAATTTAATAAAATCTAATTTAAAACTTTTTTTACGAATCATTGCGAGCGATATTCATAATACTGAAACAACAATCAATATGAATGAATTTAATACATTAAAATTTCTTTTTAAATTAGATGAAAATGATTTATATAAATCATCAACTTTGAATAATAATAATACTTTAAATAAAAGTAAAAATACTCTTTCGAATTATACACATTTTTTCGATAATTTACCTTCCGTTGCGAAAATTGGAATGAATAAAGTCAATGAATTTTTAAGTGAATTAATATCAACGACACCACCTGAAAAAAGTGATTATATTCAAATTAAAAATCTATCAAAATCAGTAACAATTAAAAACGATTGCATTAATAAAAATATTAAAATCACTCAATGTGATGATTCTTATATTTATATTAACACAAATGTTCAAAATTGTAAAATTTCTCATTGTTCAAATTGCACAATTGTAATTGCTGTAGTAAGTAAAATAATTACTTTAGATAAATGTGAAAAATGTAATATTTCTTTAGTTTCTAATTTTACTAGAATTTCAAATATGATAGATTCAAATGTTTATATGTATTCAGTTAATGAACCTGTTTTATATGGAGACAATAGAGGTTTATGTTTAGGCCCACATAATGTTACTTATCAAGAATTATATTTACATTTAAAAAATTCAAGATTATTAATTACTCAAAAAGGAATTGTTAATTTTAATAATCCTATTTTTTTTAATAACAAAAAAGATATTAAAATTATATCAATTGATAATTTTACTACTTTAATAGTGCCTTTTGAAGTTAAAGATGAATTTGCATATAAATTAACTCCTAAAAATTATGTGGAATCTATAGAAAATAGATATAAAAATTATTTAAAAATTAAAAATATGATAAGAGAAGCAAATTTCTCTGAAAAACAAGAAAAAGCATTTCATATTGCTTTACAAGGATTTTTTAGAGAATGGTTAGTAACAAGTGGAAATTATCGACCTATGAATGATATAGTAAAAATGATTGATAATCCACAAATATAAAAATTTTTTTTGAAAAATTATAAATAAATTTGTTAATCTAATAATTAATTATATTAAATATAATTATTTATATTTTTATATAATGTTAAAATGAAAAAATTTTTTATAAATTTTTATATTGAATTTATTGAATCAAGAGATTTTATTTTTTCATCCGTTTTTAATATGTTTAGATAATTATAATAATATTGAGGTTTAAAAAAATAATTGTTTGTTTTATTTATTCTATTAATAAACATTGTTTTATTTTTTGAATGAATTTGATATTTAATTTTACTATTATTATTTGAATTTTCTGTTGAAAAATAATTTGGATTTTCAATTAAAATATTTAAATTATTTAATTTACATAATTCTTTATTTTTAAATATTGGAAATTTAATTATTTTTATTGGTTTTTTAATATTTTCATTATTATAATTTTCAGGAGAAATTTTTAAATCATTAAAATTGTTTAAAAAATTATTTTTTTCTTGTTTTAATTTTACCATTTTTTTAAAATTTATTTTTTTATTTTGATTTTTTTCAAATGGTAATAAAGTTCTATGAATTTTTTTATTAGAAAATCGTAAATTATTAATTTGTGCTTTAATATTATTTAATAATAATTCATAAGGAGTAGAATATCTTTTTTGAATTTTTTTAACATTAGTTTCAATAGATTTTCCTTTTTGATTAAAATAATCATCCATTGATTCATAATTAATATCATTAAACATTAATTTAAAAGGAGAATGTCTATTAAAAACTTTATAATTATGATAATCATTTTGTTTAGTTAATAAAATTTTATTTATTGAATTATCAAAAACACTTACTCTTTGATCAATTGTATTGTACATTTTAAATGTATTTCTTTGAGTTTTTAATCTTTGCAAACGAAATTTTGATCTAACATCTTGAAATGCTTTGTTAGTTCTCATTATAAAAAAAATTATTATAAAATTATTATAATATTAATATTTAATAATTTATAAATTTATAATATTTATATAAAATTTATTCTTTTGAATTAAAAAATTTATTTAAAATATTTTCACAACTTGAAGTTATTCTTGAATTTTTTGATTTAAATAAAATGTTATTTAATAAATCTTTTCCTCCATAATTATTAAAATTTAATAAAAATGGATTAATATCATAATTTAAATTTGTATTATATAAATTTCCTTTTTGAAATAATTCATGAAATCCATATAAACATAATAATATTATTTCAGGTTCTTTCCATTCATTTAAAAAATTTATATAAAATTTTATAATATTATAATCTAAAAAAGTTAAAATTTGAATAAAATCATAATATTGAAAACAACAATTAAAAAAATTAATAATTTCTTTTACAATTTCAATTGAAGGATTATTTAAATTTTTATAAAAATCAATTAAATTTAAAAATATATTTTTTCCTTTTAAATAATCAAAATATTGTTTATCAACAACAATATTTGAAAGTGCCCAAATTATTCTTAATTTTAAATCATTATTAATATTTGAATCATTTAATTTATTTTGTAAATAATCTAATAGTCCAATATCAATAAATTTATTTATATTATTACTATCTTCATCTGCTAATAAATTTCCAATTATTAATATTAAAATATTTATTATTAAATTATTATTATTAAATTCTTTAATATTTATTAAACTTTCAATAAACATATTTAAATTTCTATCTAAATTTAAAAATAAAGAAATTATTGATGATTCAGAAGTTAAAGAAATATTTTTTAAAGTTAATAAAAAATTTATTGTTTTTTCTTCATTTTCTTTATTTAAATTATTATCTAATTCAATATAATTTAAATATTCTTCACATTTATAAAATAAAAGTTTTTGAAAATTAATATTTACTTCATTATATTGAATTAATTTAAAACTTGATAAAAATTTAAATAAAAAATAAGAGTTATCATAAGATTTTATAGATAAAATTTTTTGAAATATAGAATAATATTTTTTAGATATTAATAATGTTTGATAAATAACTGAATTATTATTACATAAAATTAAAAAATCTAAAAATAAATTTAAAATAATAGAATTATTTATATAATTAGAAACAAAATTATTATAAATATCAAAAAATTCTTCTTTTAAAAAATAATTTGTTGTATTATGTTCACTTTTTTCTACTATTTTATTTATACATTTAAAACAATAATAAATTAAATTAATATTATAATTCATTGATTTTTGAATAATTTGAACTAAAATATTAAAAATATTTGAATTTGTAATAATATTTATTGGAAGAGTTTTATCAATTAGATTTAATTGAAGTACTAAATAGTTTATATCTTCATATAATAAATTAATATTTTTTTGTAATAAATTATTGTTTAATTTTTTTGAAAAATCAAAAATATAATTTATTTCTGAATTTTTTAATAATTTACTATTTTCATTTAAATTTATATTATGAAATCTTTTTAAATTAATATTATTATTTAATTTATTTTTTCTTAAAGTTAATTTTTTATCTTCAATAATATTTAAAAAATTATTTGCTATGTATTATAAATAATAAAAATAATTTTAATTTTACTTGTTAATTTATTTATTTTATTTCTTTCTGAAATTAAATTATCCATTTTTAAGTTAAATTTAAAAATTATTTTATTTAATTTATAAAAATATAAGTTAGTTTAATCATAAAAATATAATTAATATAAAATTATTTCCTTTTATAAATCATTTAATTTTATTCAATATTTATTTATATTAATTAGTAAATATTTATATAAATATAATTAAATAATTTTTTTAATTTTTTGATATATATAATTATATTTATTTTTTCTATAAAATTTATGTATTGGGGATTGGGGATTGGGGAT
>JAEEGK010013160.1_pt1 | contig 18686 bp, 12 predicted proteins | sample 8958771 | NCBI WGS metagenome assembly JAEEGK01 (sample SAMN16246547, study PRJNA631951) | gut metagenome | biome: gut microbiome; feature: rumen; material: SC-attached | host: Bos | place: Iran: Karaj | collected 2018-10
CAATCCCCAATCCCCAATCCCCATAGCAATTTTAAATTAAAATTAATTATCCAACATTAATAATTTTAAATAAAAGAATTCATAAAATATCTTTTAATCAAAATTATTTATATAAAAAATAAAAAAAAATGCAAAAAACAAAAGTAATATTGGTAGGAGAATCTAGAGTAGGAAAAACAAGTATAATTAACCAATATGTAGAAAGTTCTTTTTCAGATGAATATATAATAACATTAACAGGAGATAAATTAGCAAAAGAAGTAGAAATAGGGGACAAAAAATTTAATTTAGAAATATGGGATACAGCAGGAAATGAACAATTTAGAGCAGTTAATAAAATATTTATGAAAAATTCAAAAATCGCAATTTTAGTATATGACATGACAGACAAAAGATCTTTTGAAGAATTAGGTTATTGGTATGATCAAATTATAAATACAAATGATAAAGATAATATTATCATTGGTCTCGCAGGGAATAAAAGTGATAAATATGAAGACCAAGTTGTCTCTACTGAAGAAGGACAAAAATATGCTGATAAAATTAATGCTACATTTAAAGAAACTAGTGCAATGGACCATGAAAGTATTGATTCTCTATTTAATCAAGTTTTAGAAAAATTAATTGAAAAAGAAAAAAAACAAGATAAAATTGAGGGAATCAAAGATAAAGATAAAGATATAGATAAAGATAAAGATAAAGATAAAAAAACAAATGAACCATTTAGTTTAGATGCAAAAAAAATTACTGAAAAAAAAGATGATGACGGTGGATGTGGTTGTTAAGATAACTTTAAAATATTTTTTGAAAAAATATACTTTCTTAATTTTTTAAAAAAATAATCTCAAAAATCTAAATTTCAAAATATTCAATATATATTTTAAATAATCTTTTTCATAACTCACTCTCAAAAAGTAAATAATTATAAAAAAAGTTACTTAATCTATCATCACATACATTCAACACATAATTTAAATTTTAGAATTAGGTTTTTCTCCATCTTAAATTCTGAAAAAGAATCACAAAAATTAAAATATGTTATTTATTTTTTTAATTATGTTCAAGTCTTATATACAAACATATTATATTTTTAATAATAAAATAGTTTTATTATATCACATTTTCTCTAAAGTTAAAATAAAATAAATAATTTTTATAATAAACTATGAATTTATTAATTTAAAATGCATAGTATAATTATAAAAATTTTTTATTTCATTTAAATATATGAGAAAATTACACTATCTTATAATTCTTTTTTTTTTATTACACAATTCCAAATCTGATATTTATGACAATTTTTAGTTATACAAAATTCTTTAAGATTAATAAAATAAAATGATACTGATAAGGATATCATATAATAATTTATTTTTTGAAAGTTTTATATAATTAGTTTTAAATCTTTTAATATTTATTAAGGATTTTTCAAATCTTTTATGAATGAAAACAAATAATAATTAATAATTCAATAATATTTTATAATAAAAAAATTAAATTAAATTATTTTTGATACTTTGAATTTCTTATTTCCAATCAACAATCATAAAAAATATATATTATCTTTATGTTCATGGAGTTTAAAAAATATCACATCCTTATATATTTTGAATAAGAAATAATTAAATTTTTTTTAAAATATTAAAAAATACATATTAATCCTCAACTAAAAAATAATTTATGATAAAATATTATTATTTCCATATTTTTTATATTTATTTAAATAAAAATATAATAATTCATCATTATTTTCGATTTTTTCCGCAAGGATGTTCAGATTTTTTTATGAATTTCTTTGAATAATTATATTCATTAATTATTATATGAATAAATAATTAGAAAAACAAAAGATGAAAAATGCTATATATATCATATCCACTAAGAATTATCTATATGAGTTTTCCACTTTTATTAAATGATATTATTTAATGATAAACTATTATCTAATAGTTATTAAAGAGGGACATCATTTATATCTTTTAAATTCTAAAATGTTTCAATTCAAGAGATTTTTTTGAAATATAATATTTTCCTGAATAATAATGAGTGATTTATAAAAGAGTAATTATTCTTTAAATTGAAAACAAAGGACAAAAATTATCATTTAATAATTTAAAAAGATTTAATATTCATAATTTTTTATAGAAAGTTTAAAAGAATTAATCATTACTCAACTAAATCTTTCCTTTTGAACCTTCTAGAAGAATATTTAAATATTTATGATTAAAAAATTCATTTATTCTTTTAACTTTTTTCTCTTTTTTTATTTCATAATTAATTTAATAATGCCATCATTTAATATTATTTATAATAATTTTAATTTTTTCACTTTATCTTATTTTGATTTTAAACTTAAAAAATTAACTCCAAAAATTTAATTTACTCATTTATGAACTAAAAGTTATTTGAAATTTGATATTCTTATTCTCGAAAAAAAGTGATGAAAATGATGCTTTATTTGATGAACAAAAGTTTAACAGAGATTGAAAATTTTGAAGTAAGAATTAAACTAAAGATTTTAATAGTGGAGATAATATTAAAAATAATAAAATGTCTATTAAATATTTTGATAAAAGTAATTATCAACCTTCAATATTTTAATATATTGTTTTTAATTTGTTACATTTTATTTATATTTTTGAATGTTAAAATTATATAATTTTATAATTTAATATATTAATATTTCATGCAAAAATAAAATAATAAATTATTTTATTAGTTATTTGTATGAAATATATAACAATCTTCATGACAATAGTTATTATAAGGCAAAAGAAATATTAAAGGAGGATAAAAAACTTTATCAATTTTATTATATTTTGTTATTTTTTGGCATATAAAACATTTTTGATTAAATATATTTGTATAACCATAAAGAAAATGAGAAAAAAAAATTAATTCCATAATAGGAGATATAATTGTGTCTTTTTTTCCTTCCTTCAAATTCTCTTTTAAAACAATAAAGCCATTTAATTTTTCAAGTAAAATTATTTTTAATTTTTTATATATTAAAAATTTACTATAAGAATCAAGGTTCAATTTTTTTCTTTGTAAATATGAATTCTGATTAAAAGGAAAATGTTCTTTTTTGCCTCCTAAAGAAATTTTCTTTTTTAAAAAAATATTTCTATTATTGTCATAATCATAATATATTAAATGTAATATAAAGAGGTTCCCAACACAAAAAGATATTTTAACATTAATTTTATTATTCATTGTTTCTTCAAATTTATACTCTAAATGAAGGTTAGCTTTGTTTTTTTTTAAAGAATTAATTATATTTTTTAAAAAATCTTCTATTTTAACTTTAACTTCAAAATATTCTTTTTTAAATAAATAAGTTTTAAAAAGTTTTTTTAAATTATTGATAATTTTTTCTTGTACATCGGATTCAAATTGAGAGTTTATTTTTTTATCTTTAGAACCAAAAAAATGAAGCAAATCATAGCCTTGCATTTCATTTATCAAATTAAGATTTTTAAATAGCGAATATTCATATTCAAAAAAATTATGGAAATCTTCTTTTTTTAATTCAATTTCATAGTTAAATCCTTTAGAAAATTCAAAATAATTTTGTATATGTAAATCTAATTGTTTAATATTTTCTCTCAATTTATTATTTGCTTCTTCGAGAGTTTCTCTATTATTTGAAATAAAGCTATAATAAAATAAAAGATAGTTATTTCTTATATTATAATTCATTTTAATAAATTCATGTAAAAAAGAATGATTATTTAAACATATTTCAAAATATTTTTTTTTTTCGTCCTTTTCATTTTTTTGATTCTCCATTGATTTTTTTAATATTTATTTTAATAAATTTTTTTTTCATAATTTAATAAATAAAAATAAAAATTTTATAAATAAATAATTATAATTTAAATATACTTATGATAGATTTATATAGATATAATAATATAATATTCATTTTAATGATAATTAAAAAAGGAACATATGAAATTTATTTTAGAATAATAAAAAAAATTAGATTTAAACACCCATTAATTTGATTATCATTTAAAAATATTTAGTATTTTTTTATAATTATTGACTAGTCCAAAAATTATTCAAATTTTTTGGTTATTATATTTTGAATTAAAATTAAGTTTATATTTCTGAATCAAAAAAAATTATCAATAACATAATCTAATAATCTTCCATTTCAATAATTATTTTTTATTTTAACTTTCTTTATTTTACATTATTTAATTAAATGATCTTTTTACTTTTACATTTTATTTTCTTCATTATCAGTTTTCAAATATTGATTTTGAATGTATTTTAAAAATTGATATTCATGATTGATTTTAATTATTTTCTATTGATTAATATTATTCCAAAGGAATTGAAAATTTTAATAAATTAGATTTGATTTTATCTTCTTTGAAGATTTTTTTTTGATATTTTGAATCAAAAATACTTAATGAATTTCCCTTTCTTTCTGAATAAATAATTTGAAAAAAAAGAAATTATTTTTAATTAAAATTTTATTTAGGGATTTTAATTCTTAGTATAAATATTATTAAATAATTAAATATTCAAAAATATTGTTTATTTTTTTTAAATAAAAAATTTTGTTAAATCCAAATTTCAACACTTAATTTAATAAATTAACTTTATATTCTATTTATTTAAATGAACATCATCTTATAAAAGTTTAAAAAAACAAAAATCTTTGTTCAACTAAATAAATAACTACTCTATATTTACAAAAAAATTTGATTTTAATCAAAAGTATTATTAATTTACATCTTTATTTTTTTGTATATTGTTAGAACTTAAACTTTTTTTTATATCTCCTTTTATCATAGAATCAGATTTATCTTCTTCAATTACAGTTTCTAAATCTTCTGTTCTTTTTCTATTATTTATTTTATGGACAAAATGAAATTTTCTAAAATAATTAGTCATTTTATTATTCCATTTATTATAATATAAATTCCCTATTTGCCTTTGAAGTTCAAAATTATTATTTAAAATTTCTTCATTACATTTTTTTAAATCTTCTTTTTCTTTTGCAAAAGTTTCTTTTATTTTTTCAATTTTTTCTAATAATAATTTTTGATTTTTTTTTAATTTATTAATTTCATTATTTTTTTCATTTAATGAATCCTCAAAAATTTTTTCCAATTCTTTCATTTCTTTTATATATTTATCTTTATATTTTGAAATAATACTTTCACTTTTATTTTCCAATTCATTAATTTTATTTTTTAATTTTAAATTTTCATTTTGATAAAATAAATTTTCATCTTTTAATTTTTTATTTTCCATTAATAAAACTTCTTCTTTAGGTAAATTCGTAATTCCACTTTCAATTTGAGTAGAAATATTATCATATATTTTAGAATAAGAAGAAACTTTTTGTCTTAAATTAGATATATTTGACCTTATATTTTGTAATTTTTCAAAACATTCTATATCAGATATAGTAATTTTTCCTACACTTTTTCTACCAGTGTCTTCAGTATTTATATTATATTCTGAAATTGAATGAGGAAAAAACACTTTTGATTTGACTCGCCTTATATCTGAGTCATAATCTATTGTGGAAGATGAAAAAGAATATTTTGTGTCATTTATTTTAGTTTGAGTGCTCATTTTTTTTATTTAAATATATTTTTTATAATGAGAATTTATTTAAAAAGAGATAAAAATTTTTAAAGGGAAATTTTAATTTTTGCTCTTTTATTATTGAATAATTCTAACATTTTTGAAATTAGGGTAAAAAAATGTATTATATTATTCTAAGTTAGTTTAGTATTTTATTTTTATTTTTTGGAAATTTGAAATTTTATGTTTTTAAATGAAGTTTTTATATTATAATTTAATAAAGAATTTATTAAATTTTGATTATTAAAAAAATTAAAAGATTTTTTCAAATTAAATTAATCAAAAATTATTATCTTTCCAAAAAAAATCGTAATAAACCTATATAATCTAATTTCTATAAAAAGACTTGTAATAAAATAATAATATTTTTTATTAAAATACATTAATTATATGTATGAAAGAGAGAAATGGAAAAAGAAATTGAAATATATCCTTAATAATATTAGGACAAAACTCATAAAAAAATATATATATAAATAATATTTTTGAATATTATATAATAACAACCATTGATATTGATTTTAAAATAAAAAACAGAATAAGATAAAAAAAGAATTAATTTAAAAATATGGGACATTAAAGGTCAAGTAAGATTTTAATTCTATTCAAAATCAATATTATAAAAATATTAATGGAGTTTTATTAGATTTTGATGAAACAAGAACAATTTCCTTTGATGATTTAAATGAATGGTTGGAACAATTAGAATACAAAAACTCTACAAATTGTGTTATTGTATAATTTGGTAATGAAATAAATAAAGAAGAAATAAAATAAGGCAAAAAATAATAATTTTAACTATTATTTATCCTAAATCAATTATCTTAATTTAACAATAATTTTTTAATTAAATAATATCTATAAACATATAAAATCGAATAAACATAATAAAGAAATGTAATTTTTTTTCATAAATTAAAATTTATTATTTTTATTTTTTTCAATATTCTTTGTTTAAGAGCAAAATGGTTACTATCTATTGTTTTATTACCAATATATTTTTAACAATATTTTTTTTGAAGTAATATTACCATTAATATTATTTAATATTTTTTTAGAGTAATAATTTTTTTATCACATATATTTGAATTTAAAAATTTTTTTGACAATTTATTTCCATGAATATAAAAGTTATTAGTTGAATTATAAAATTTTTTATTAATTTCTTCATTTTCTTGATTATAAGGTAATTTAGATGATATTAATTTTAATTGATCATAAATTTCTTTTAATTTTCTGTTTGTGGTTTCTTCTAATATATTAAATTTTAAATATATATTTTCAATTTTTTTCATTAATTCATTTGTATTATTATTTTTATCTAATATATTTTTATATGGATTTTTTATAAGATTATTTTTATTATCAGAAATATATAATCTATTAAATTTATCATTTAATGATAAATTATTTGCTAATTCATTAAATTCTTTATAATCAAATTTTTCATTTTCTGAATTTAAATCTATACTATTAAAATTTCTTTTCTTTTTTTCAGGGGATAAACTTGTTTGATATATAGGTATTTGATTTAAATCATTTAATTTATTTATTGATTCATCTAAATCTTTATTAAGATTAGATTTATATTCATTTGTATTTAAAAATTGTTTAATTTCTTCAATTTGAGGATTTATATTTATATTTCTTTTTTTTCTTGGATTTATTTCAATTGATCTATTTTTTAAATTCTTATTCTCTATTAATTTTTCTGTAATTAAATTTTGTTTAATTTCCAGAATATCTTTTTTCATTTGAATATTTTGTTTATTGATATTTTTGTTTTCATTATTCTCATTATTTTCTTTTTTATTGATATTATTATCTTTTTTATCTTTATTAATTGTCTTCTCTGTTTTTTCTGTGTTTTCATTTGAAAAATCAATAGTATTATAATTTGTATTTATTATATTAAAATTATTATTATTGGATATATTATAAACTTTTTTATTGGTTTTCAAATTGAAAAGATTATTGAATCTATTTGTTTTTGGATTTTTGTCTATGAATTTGGAATAATCATGAAAAAGACTATTATTATTATTATTTTGTATATGTTTTTCATTATTGTTATCTTTATTAAATATATTATTAAGCTCAGTAAAAGTTAAATCTTTTGTTTCATTTATGCTTTTTTTAATGCTGTTATTTGTATAATTTATTAATGTTTTGGCTTTGACTAAATTACTTTTTATTTTTTTTTTATAAGTTTTATTATTTGATTCAAGATTGATACGATAACTATATTTTTGGGTTTTACCTCTATTGTTCCTTCTTTCATATTTCTTATTATTTTTTATATAATTATTTTTTTCTTTTAAATTAAATCCAATGGAACTATCTAAGTAATTGCTATTTTCATCATCAATTAAATAATAATTATTTTTAACTGAATTGACTTCAGATTTTGAATCATTATAATTATAATCATTTTCTCTAGAATATCCTTCAATAAATTGATAATTTTTATTTTGATTATTTTTATTAAAATCTCCTTCTGATTTTATGTCAAAATTTTCATCACTAGGATTATTACTATAATTTAAATTAGATTTAAATTTATTTGAATTAATATGACTTTTATTTCTACTTTTAATTTGAATATTTTCATTATTATTTTTCACTTTTCTCACATTAGGATGAAAACTAACACTTTTTATATTAGTAATTGGTTCATTTTCTTTTTTTTCATTATATCTATCCCTGTTATCTGATTCAATATATTTTTTAACTTCACTTTGAATTTTATTTAATTTTATTTTTGGGTTTTTTAATTTGTTATCATTGTTAAAATTTTGTGGTTCTTTTTTAACAAAATTTTTATGATTATCTCCAATTTCAGTAAGAAAATCAGGAACTTCAATATCAAATTCATCATTGAATTTTTGTTTTCGAGTAAAATCAATTTTTTTACTCATATCCCTATATTCTTGAATTTTAACAGTGTCTCCAATATTTTTTCTGAATCTAACATTTTTTATGAATTCACTTAATCCATTAAATTTCTGTTTAATTAATTTAAATTCTTTATCTGTTTCTTCAAATTTATTTAATAGATTAGAATGTAATTCTTCATATTTTTTAAAGTTATCATTATATCTTGTCTCTAAATCATCTTTATATTTATCTAAATCTTTTTTATTAACTTTAAATTGTTCACATTCATTAATTAAATCTAAAGTAAATTTACTATTTTCAATTCTTAAATTTTCAATTTTTTCTTCAGTTTCTTCAGTTCTATTGAAAAATTGTTTTTCAACATGTTTTATACTTTTATTACAAAAATCTTTAAAAGTATTTGTAACAGAATCAATTTGTAAATTAAAGCTTTTAATAATATTTTCTAATTTTTCTTTATAACTTTTTAAATCTATATTATTTTTTTCTTTGTTATTATTTAATATTTGAATTGTTTTATTTATATAATCTAAAAATTCTCTTAAACTTTTAAATTTACAAGTTTCAGTTCCAATGATTCCAGGAAGAGTTAAGTTCCAATTTAATATTTTATCAAATTTAAAATTTGTATTATCAAGTTCATTTTCTAATTTTTCTATTCTAACATATAATTTTCCAGTTAATTCTTCTGTTTTTGACAGATTTTTTTTTAACTTTTGTATTATTTCATTGTCATCTTTTTTATTTTGAAAATTCATCAAATTTGTTAATTCTTTAATTTTTTCATGTAATATATTATTGTTTGAATCATTTTGAGATAATAGTGACTTTAATTCTTCGATTGATGTATCAAATTTAATATTTAATTTTGCTTCCAATTTCTTTAAATCTCCTAAAACTTCATTTTGAAAAAACATTAAATCTCCTTTCGTGACTTCTGCCATTTTAAAATTTGTTTTGTTTTTTTATTTTATTCTTTATTTTCTTTATGTTACTTTCAAAAAAATTAGATAATTAATTTAGTTTTTAAATTTTTTATTTTTAGTGAATAAAAATTCTGTAGAAAAAATATGATTAAGAAAATAATTATATTATTATTTTTTACCCAATTTTACGTTACTCTATATTAAATTCTGAAATTAATAAAATATAAATCAAAAAAATAAAACATCCTATAATACTTTTTTTAAATTATTGATCCATATTAACTTTTATAAATGAATTATAATAAATAAATCAATACATTTTTATTCACAAATGTTATCTTAAACCATTTCTATGTAAAAAAACCCAATTACCAAATTCTTTTGAAAGATATATTTTCATACAAAATCATATAAAAGTGTTCAATTATATTTTTTTTACTGTTTTTCCTTTTTTTTCTTCTTATAAATTTTTGGGAAGTAAAATAATTATATTGTTAACAATGGAAGATAAGAAATTTTCAATACACTGAATTATTTGTTACTAGAATTATTTAAAGTGGAACTTTTTCATATTTATCATGTGATAAATCATTTATTCCAAAAAATCTATTTTTTTTAATATTTCTTAAAATTCATATAAATCAAAAATATTTGGAAAAGTCAATTTACATTGATTTCTTTTATTTTTCTCTTTAATATTTTGGTATTCATTTTTATATTAAATTGGTATATTAATCCTTAATAAAAATATTTAAAAAAATTTCCAGCGTTTGAATTCTTTTTCATTTTTTTTCAAATATATTTTATTAAATAAAAATTATTCCTTCTTAATTTTAAAAATTTATGAATAAAAAAATAATTAAGAAATTATGTAAATTAAAAGTATTATAAAATGAAATATAAAAATAGTTGTTTTTTATAGAATTTTAAATTTAAAAAAATATTGTAAACAATGAATTAATTGTTTCTTGGTGCTAAATTGAATTTTGTATTCATTGAATAGTTAGAATGATATAAATTAGAAAATCTTCAAAGCAGATTTCGAAAAACTCATCATTCTATAAGTCATTTTAAATATATAAAAAATGTTTTAAATTTTTTAAGTCGTTTTAAAATGTAAAATTAACTTAATTATCTAAAACTTAAATTGAATGTTCTTTTTAATTTAGTAAAATTAATTCTTGAGATTATAAATCCTATATTTTTTTATATGATATATTCTGTCAAAATAATCATTTTTGTTCTGAATTATCAAAATTTTTTATGAAATTAAATGAATAATCTATAATTCATTTTTTTAAAATATTTTTAATTAGTAAAAAAAATGAAATGTATTTGTCATAAATGTGAATATTCAGAAAATAATAGTGACATATTAACAAATATAAAAACTCATCATAAACCTCAAAGATCTAAAAATTTTAGTATAATTTCTTTTTCAATAAGTGATTATATTCCTCAAAAAGAAATCAATGATAATAGTGTTAAAAAAGATATAAACATTAGAATTGAAAAATATAATAATGATAAAGATTATTTAGAAATTATAGAATATCCTGATTTAAAAGTAAAACAAAATAAACCTCCTTTAAATTTAAAAGGAGGATTAAACAAAAAAAAATTTATAAAAAAAGAATATTTAAATGAAGAAATTAAAAGTTTAGATGAAAAATTAATAGAAAATGAAAAAATAACTTTAAGAAAATTAGAAAATTTTCCTTCCGAAATTGAAAATTGTGATATTAACAGGAAAAAAAGTGTAAATGTTTTTGAATTAAGAAAAGAAATTGTTGAAAGAAATAAAAATAAAGGATATCTTCCAAATGATTATTCTTTGAATAATAATTCAAAAGAGATAAATATGTATACTTTTAAAAATAATTCAATTTCAAGTAATAATTATAAAAATACCACAACTAGCAGTGACTTGTTTACTAATCATAAAAATTCTTCTGTTAAAATTGAACATAAAGGACTTGAAGAACAAATTTCTATTATAAGTTCTGATTAGGATATTAAATTAATAATTAGATATAAATATTTTTTAAATGTAATATTTGGTAGTTAAATTTAAAAAATAATTTTTTATTTTTTTAAAATTTAAAATATAATATAATGATGTTTAAAAATGTTTTTATATTTTCAAATTAAAATAAATAAAAAAAATTAACTCTAAAGATAAAGATTCAATAATAAATGTTTTTAAATTTTTAAAAAATTAAAAATAATAAGGATAATGAAAATTATTCAGTTGTCAAATATATTATGAATTAATATATATATTAATAACTTAATATATAAATGTTAGATTAAAGATTTATTTAATAAATGAATGCTTTTTTTATAATATATATATTTTTTTTGAAAAATGATTATATATTTCTTAATTTATCGACTATATAAAGAAATTTGTGGTTCTGAAACTAAAAATTTTAATTGTGAAAATAAACTTATACATATTCAATAAAAGATTAAAATAATTAAAAAATTGAAATTCAGAAAATATTTTCAAAATTATTTAAATAAACAATTTGACAATAATTATGATATTGAAGAAGGATATGAAAAAATGTTGAACAGAAGTGAGGAAATTGTAACTATAAAATTTAATATAATTCTATGGAACATTTAAATCAAGAAATAAAATTGTTAACCAAGAATCAGATGAATTAATAAAAATAATTTATGAGATTAAATTGAAAGAAAGAATACTGGAAAATTTTTAATAATAAATAAAAGAAAGTAAGTTAATAAATTGGCAATGATTAAAAATTCAAATAAAAAAGATTTTGTAAAAATTAAAGTAAAGAAATTATAATATTTTTATTTTCTTTTTTATATTAAAAACTATTTTTTTACTTTTTATTTATTCAAAATGAAATTGATTTAAAAAATCTTCAATGACTTTTTTCACATCTCCTTGAAATTTTATTAAATATAATTTAGCTTCATCATAAGTTATATCTAGTTCTTTTTTTAATAATTCAATATCATGTTCTCTTATTTTAATAACTGGAAGTTCTTTTTTATCATTGTTTAATTTATTTAAACTTTCTAATTCTTTACTCATATCTTTTGTATTTGAACTTTCATTCTCTTCTGTTAGTTTATTACCTATATTTTTAATTTCTGCTTTATTTGGATCCATAAAAAAAAATTAAAAAATTTAAATTAAAAAATAATTAAAGAGAATTAATTTTATGAAAAAATCATTTATTTATTAAATATAAATTAAAATAAATGGAAGAAGAAATATTGAAAAACAGTGATATAAATAACTTTCTTCAAAAATATGAGCAAAATGATTGGAAAATAATAATTTCAAAATTATCAAAAATAGGATTATTATTTTTAGATAAAGATAAACCAAAAAAAGATTTTTATACATTCGATGACTTTGATAACATTATTACAGATTTAGAGCAAAATATAAAAGACGATAATTCAAATGATGAAAACACAAAAAATGATAATTTAAAACTTGAAGATTTAAATTCAATAAAAGAGCCAGATGAAAATAATAACGAAGAAAATGTAAAAGAAATTATTAATGATAAAAAAAATAATAAAGAAAATGATATTAATGAAATTAACGAAGAAAAAAAAATAGAAACTTTAGATGAAAAAATTATTGATAAAGAAAATCCAGAAAAAAATAATCATATTATAAATTCATATAAACCAATTTATTCAAATTTTAATAAAATTTACACTAAAAATTATATTCCAAATTATAAATTAAGTGGAAATTATTCAAACTATTCAAATTATAGAAATAATATTGTTATAAATAATATTAATTCAATATCAAAATCACCTATTTATTCTTTTAATAGAAATTATAATAATAAATATCGAAATTACAATAGAAATTTATCTCCTAATTTTGCACGAAATAATTTTCCTTGTTTAAATTATAATTATAGTACTTCTTCTCCAAATATTATAAATGATAAAATCACTGATCCTTGTTGTAATAAAGCTTTAGGATATTATTCTTCTTATAAGTCTATTAAACATTATTGTTGATTTTTGCTACTTTTTTTTTTTATAAATAATGGTTTTTTAATATTTTTTTTTAGTGAATTTCAAAAAATTAAGATTTAATTTTTTTAATATTTTAATTCCAATTCATACATTAAAAAAAATAAATATCAATATAAATAAAAAAGGAATTCAAATGACGCAAAAATTAATCAAAATATAATTTAAAGAATAAATCAAAATTAAGGGGGATGAATATTTTAATATTAGGGAAAAATTCAATATTTTTATTTAACGAAAAATACTTTGAAATTATAAAAATATTTTCTTTCAAGTAATTAAATAAATAAATTAAATCATTTATAACTAAATTTTATAAAATAATATATGAAAGACTTAAAAAATTGTCAAAAAAATTTTTCCTTTAATTAAAGAAATAATGGAAACATTCGAATATGATAAAATAACAAAAGAAGAATTAATAAATAGCATATTAAAAAAAATCCAAAATTTATCGGAAGAACAACTTTTAAATTTTAATTGTTATTTAACATGTGAATTATACAAAATGGAAAATCAAAATGACCAAATTAAGTCTCTTTTAGGAAATGAAAAAGAAAAAAATGATAACAATAAAATTATTGAACTTTTAAATCAATTAATTTTAATGGTATCAAACAATAAAAACAAAAATGAAAATCAAATAAGAAAACACAAAAAAAAAAGAAAAAATTCAGATTCTTCAAATATTTCTTCTTTTAATTATTTTACAATAAGTTCAGATTATGAATCAAAAGAAAAAAAATTAAAAAAAGAATATAAAAAAAATGAAAAAATTTTAAAGATGTTGAAAGAAAATATTTCAAAGAGAAAAAGAAGAAAAAATAAAGAAAATGTTGAAAAAAATAAAGAAAATATTGAAAAAAATAAAGAAAAAAATAATTTAGAATTTGAGCATAATGAAAAAAATGAATCAGAATATTTGATTGGTGCTGAAGGAGAAAATTTATTTGTGAAAAAATTAAATAACATTAATTAATTTGAAAATTATAATTTAAATGAATTTGCTTTTATTATATAACTATTTTTATTCATTTTAAGTGATTTATCTATTACATTAAATAAATCTTTTATAAGAAATAATATTTAATTTAGATATCTTAAAATAAATTATTAATTTAGAATTTTAAATTTAAAATCCAATTTCTTCCTTCAAAAAATTACTTTAAAATTTAAATAATTAAAATGGAAAAAAAGAGTGAATCTTCATTAGAAATAAAATATGTTCAATCTTTTAAAACTGACATTTCAGTTAATTATAAAGATTTAAAACTATCTTGTAAAAGAGACTTTGAAGTTACAAATAATGAAGATATGTTTTTTATTTCTGGAGAGGGCAAAGATAAAATAGTAATTGATAATGAAGAGTCATTTAATAATTTTATAAAAAATAATAAAGCAAATGTAATAAAGTTATTTATGCATAAATTGGTATTACCAGGAAAAAAAGTAGAAAAAAAGAAAACTTTGATGAATGAAATTGATGAATTAAAAAAAGATATTAAAAACTTAGAAAAGGTAAAAGAGACAATGAGATCTGATTTTTCATTGTTAGAAAATGAATTGAAAAAAAAAAATACAGAATTGAATAATTCTTTAAAAGATGAATTGAATAAATTGAAAAATATTGAAGATTCTATAAACAATAAAATAAAAATTGCTGATGAAAAAAAACAAGAAGAAGAAAAACTATTAGAAAAATTAAAGGAACAACGAAATAAATTGAAAGAAATAAATGAAGAATTGGAAAAAAATAAAAAAATAAAAGAAGAAAATAATGAAAAAGAAAAAGAATTATATAAATTAAGAAATGATATAAAGAATTTACAATTAGTAAAGAAAGAAGAAGAAGAAAAATATGAAAAAATAAAAAAAGAAAATGAGAAATTAGGAGAACATTTATTAATTCTTCAAAATAAAATAAAAGGAAATGAAATAATAAATGTAAATATTGAAAGACTAAAAAAAATAGTAAATAAAGAAAAAGAATATGATATAAGAATAAATGAAATGAAAAAAAAATGTGAAGAAAATTTAAAAAAAGAATTTTCATCATATATGAAAAAAATAGAAGAAAACTTAATAGATAAATTAACACAAGAATATGAGAAAAAGAATAAGGAATATTTTAATGAATTAAAAGAAAAAGAAAAAGAAATTGAAAAAACACACAAAAAAATAAAAGAGGTTTTAGAAGAAAACAAAGAAAAAATAAAAGAATTTGATACAATAACATCATATGGAATAAAATGTAATGAATGTGGAAAAGAAATCATAGGAATTAGATATAAATGTTCTAAATGTAAAGAATATAATTTATGTGAAAAATGTGAATTAAAAAATTATATAAATAAAAAACATCGGCACATATTTGAAAAAGTAAATAATTAAATAAAATATTTTAAAGAAAACAAGTTAATCATTTAGAATGGATATTAAATTGATTCTTTTAATGAATTCTAACATCGAAATTTTGAGAAATCAAAAAATATCATTTTTTCTAAAAATGATACACCTCATCAAATTATAAATAATTTACTCCTTAAGATATTAAATGTTATGATATAAATTTTTCTTCAAATAAAATTATATTAAAAATAAAAAAATGAATGTTATAAAAGAAATTAAATATTAAATTCTATTAAAAACCAAGACAACTTTTTTAATGAAAATAATTTAGAAGATAATTAATCATTTAAAAAAGATTCAAAAAATATATTAGCTGATATAACCATTTCAAACTCAAAAAACAGAAAAAAATTAAAGACCAAACAAAAAAAAATCCAAAAGATTTGTAAATCTATCTTGTTGTCCAATTAATTGTTTAAATTTTAGAGTTAAATTATTATTCTCTTATTACAACAACAAAGAATATGATTAATTGTTGAAGAATCTTCATCTATTCTATAATAGATTCAAAGATTTTATTAGTATTCTACAAATTAATGAAGAATATTTTTTTTTTAAATACGTTAAATTATGATAAATATGATTTCAAAGAAAAAAGTGATTAATATTATTCAAAGCTAAAAAGTTCATAATAAAGTTATTGTTTCATATGTTGAAAAAACAATGAATTAATTGCAATTGGTATTATGGAAATAAAATTAAATTGTGGGATAACTAATAAAATAAATTATATTTTGCTATAAAAATTATATATTAAATAATTTGAGAAAAAATGATAAAAATAAGTTTAAATTACTCTCCTAAGATAATAATTTGATTCATAAATTGTTGTAAAATTAATTATTTATTAATAAAATAAAAGAAAAAATTTAAATTAATATTAATTCTTTTAAAAATTTGAACAATTGTGAATTATCTCAAACATTTTGGGTAATATCTTTAATTTTATTTAAAATATAAAAGTTTTCTTTTTTTTCTTTAAATAAAAATTAATTAATAAAAATGGAGCAAAATATTAATGATAAGAAAAATGAAATAAAAATAGGAAAAAAAGAAAATTTTAAAGAAAAATATTCAAAGATTGATTTAATGAGGCAAAAACATAAAGAATATATAAAGTTTGATAAAGAAATACGTTTTTCTTTAGGAGATTATAAATTAGAAAAAATAAAAGATGATAAATTAAAAAAAATATTAGATATGTTGGAAACTACAAGTTATAATAAATATAATATTAAATTTCAAAAACCTTGTGTTTTATTTACTTCATCTTATAATTTTAGAAATAAAAAAAATTCCCAAGGTGTTTATGATTTTTATAATACAGGACCAAATGAAAAAAATATGGAAAAATTTAAAAATTATGAAAATGGAACTACAGTAAATAAAATATATTCTTTTTTTCAAGAAGTTAATAAAATGAATTCTTATGCTTCTCCCAACAAAAATATGAATTATATTTATACAGAACCAAAATTAGATGAAAATAAAAAAAAGGAAAAAAAGATTAATATCAATTATTTTGTTTCTAACAGTCAAATTGAAAAAAAATATGAACCATTGACTACTAAATATTTGAATTTAAAACAAAATAATACTATTGTTTTAAAAAAGAATCATATTAGATTAAAACCTTTAAGTGATGATTTTTCAAATTTAACTCTCAATTTTAATATTCAAAATAAGAATGTCTCAAATTCTTATAGGAATGTAAATAATAATTTATTAAAAAATAATAATAAAACAGAAAATAATTTAGATAATTGGTATGAAAAATTTATTAAAAAATACAATCATAAATATTATTCAAATGAATTAAATAAATTTGGATTTATAATCGATAGTATTGGATATTCTTCAAATATAAGAAAAAAAGAAAATTAGTATATTTTAAATCTAGTGAAGTTAATTCTAAAATAAGATTTATGTAAATTTCTTTTTTTAAATTAAATTATAAAACGAAAAAAATTATTTTCAATAAACAAAACAATATATTATAAATAAATATTATGAATATTAAAATATAAAAAGTTCAAACAAAAATGAACACCCAATTATCATTATTTTCCAATAAATCAAATGTTAAATTAAAAAATCAAGAAGAAATAAAAACTCCTGCAACAACCGAGCGAACATTATCATTAACTTTAAAATTAAAATATAAAAATAATAATCAAAAAAACAAAGTTTTTCACCATTATTCATCAATTGAAACAGCAATGACTCCTTCAATTGATGAAACAATAAGAAAAGATTATTATGGAAATGAAATATCTAAAAAAAATAAAGAAAAATATAAAGTTACTTTTATTGATATAGTTGATACAAATAAAAACTTAGTTGAAGAAATTCCTGTTGAAAGTTATAAAGAATTTAATTATGAAATATATAAAAGAAAAAGTAATATTAATGATGAAGAAAATATTTGTTGTAATGAAAGTTGTTTAATTATGTAAATTATTATTTTTAAATTTGAATATCTTTTTGATATATAAGTTGTAAATAAGGAAGAAAATAATAGTTAAGATTAAATAATTTATGATTTTAATTTATTTGACACTTCTACTTTTTATATAGATTCTATTATATTATTATTTACTCCGTTAGAAATATATGTCCAAAATAAATAATTTATATATTATAACAATAAAAAGTTTATTTTTAAGTATATTTAATAAAAAAAATTGTTTTATATTTTAAATATTCTATTCTTAATTACTTATTGAATTTGAGTATAAAAAATAAATATAAAATTTAAGATGTAAATCATTTTTTAAAATATCTAAGTAAAAAAAG
>JAEEGK010013165.1_pt1 | contig 18681 bp, 6 predicted proteins | sample 8958771 | NCBI WGS metagenome assembly JAEEGK01 (sample SAMN16246547, study PRJNA631951) | gut metagenome | biome: gut microbiome; feature: rumen; material: SC-attached | host: Bos | place: Iran: Karaj | collected 2018-10
CGTGATCACCATTTTTTCCTGATCGATTTTCATTTTCTCCCCCCTCTCTGCAGCAAAAAAGCCGGCGTATCGACGGCTCCCCATTGGGATGACCGTGATATGCCGGCTCATGATCTGCTTTCTGCGTTTTTTGAACGCCCGCAGTCACAACGGATCTATTTGTTTTTTTGCTTTTGTTCCGCTACGTAGTCCTGATACTTGGAAAAAACCATCCGCATGGCCGTTTCGAGCGCCCGCTTGGCGTTTCCGTGGTAATACTCCTCAAAGGTCTCCATCAGCTCGTCCGGACCGTCGTTGAGGTTATACCCGATCAGAAGCTGCGCAATGAACTTTTTTGCGATTTGGGTCACCATGGAAGCCTCCGCCTCCAGGATGATGCCGCTGCGCTTGTCGAACAGGATCGCTATGGCCAGGTACTGATAAACGGTCTCCGCCGTAGTGTTCGTAGGCAGCTTGGCATACCCGGACAGGAGCACCGTGTTTTTGTCCTGCGTATGACCGCCTCCCCTTCTCTCTCCCAGGTTCGCATAAAAAAAGGCAAAAGCTTTTTGGCCATGGGCCAACAAACTTTTACCGGCTTCCCCCCGGATTTCCGATCACTTTTGATGACCGCTCCGGAAGGAACGTTTTTTTATTTCGGCTGTATTCTGCGCCTGGATCGCCGAAAAGTCAACCGTCAATCTGCACAACTTTCGGTCATATCAAGCAAATAATTTCGTTATTTTCTCGATCCCGCTGTATGCCGCCGGGTCTCCCCTCCGGGCGCGCCGGGCCCGGAAGTCCGGCAGAGCGGCCCCGGAACGCGGCTGCGGGAATTTTTTTTGACGCTGCGCCCGCCCATATGGTATCATAAATATACTGTACCCCAAATAAAGCAGAGGAACAAAAATCAGACAAGGAGGTATACCCGTGAAAAAGGTCAGAAATCGTCTTTTGAGCACTGCCCTGGCGCTGGTCATGCTTCTGGCGCTGGTGCCGTACACGGCAGTCCCTGCGAGGGCTGCGGGACCCGTCATCACGCTCCAGCCCACGGATCAGTACGCAAGCCTCAACACCGAATCCGTCGTCTTTACGGTGGAAGCCCAGGGGGACGGGCTGAAATTCCACTGGTTCATTACAGACGGCAAGGACGGCGTCACGCTGGATAAGCCCCCCAGGCGGTACACGCTTCTGGGACACGTCAAAAGCACGGCGAACCGGAGCACCATGACGCTGGAAATGTACGCCGGCGTCAACTGGAGCATGGCCGGTTCCCGGGTCTACTGCGAAGTCATCGACTCCGCCGGGAACACGACGACCTCAAACACGGCCACCGCCCATATCCGGCCGAAGATGGTGCAGGACGAGCCCAAGGACGTGACCGCGGCGGAGGGGACCTCCTCCAAGGTCACCTGCTTTTTCGTCGGACAAGGGCTCACATATCAGTGGTATATCCTGCGCCCCGGCAGCACCAGGTATGAGGCGCTGGAGGGGGCGCTCGCCCGGACGCAGAGCTATCCCTTCACCATGTCGGAGGAGTTCAGCACCGCCCGCATGTACTGCGAGGTCACGGACCGTTGGGGCAACACCGCAAGGTCAAGGGTCTCCGTCATCCGCATGACGGCCCCGATCCGCACGAATTCCCTGGGGCTGACCTTCACGGCCCCCGTCCTGACGGAGGCCCTGGGCACGCCCGCGGTGACGCCGGACGATACCTGCACCGTGAAAAGCGTCACCGCCTGGAGGGCGGAGGGGGGAGACGCCTCGCCCACCTTCCAGCGGGGGGTGTGCTATTCCTTCGAGGCGACCCTGGTCCCCAGGGACAATTACCGCTTCGATAACCCGGTGGGCGTCTCCGCCGTGTCCTCCGACGGGTTTTCCGGATACACGGTCCTGAAGGCGCTGAGCCCGAAGGAGCTCCGGGTGCAGATCAAATACTATGCGGGCCTGGATTTCATGTACTGGCCCCAGGGGACCCTCTGGGCGCAGGCGGCCGGGGAGACGGTCCAGGCCTGTGCCAAGGCCTACGCCAATAACGGCAGGCTCTACTACGCCCTGTACAGGGCAAACGGCGAACACGTGGAGACGAATTACACCGGCGTATTCACCATTACGGCCCAGGATTCCCTCCAGGGATACTATATCAACGCCGCCGACACGGTGGACGGCACCGCCGCCCTGACCAGGGTCCGGGAGGGCTCTCTGTTTTACGTGGGGGTCAAGGCGAAAAAGGAGCTCGCCATCACGAAGCAGCCTGACGACGTGGGCCTGGACGATCTGGGCATGTCCGTCGGCGCGGGGATCGAATTCCAGGCGGAGGGAGAGAGCCCCCTGTCCTACCAGCTGTTCGATGCGGAAACGGACGAGCTTCTGGACTTCAGCGACGCGATGCTGACCGCCCCCGCGGACCGGGAGGGGTCCTATTACGCCGTCGTCACCGACGGGAACGGCGATTCCCTCCAGACCCGCACCTTCCGGGTATACCTCCGGCAGAGGAACCCCATCGACGAGGTGCATATCCGGGTGGAGACCCCCGTGGGCGGCGCCGATGAGAAGATCGTTTTTCTGGATGAAAACGAGGAGATCGTCCCCATCCACGACGAGTACGGCACGTTCATCCTGGACTACCCCCAGGGGCAGCTGTACGAGCTGACCTATTTTTCGCTGTAGGGGGTGAATGTGCCCGACAAGTTCGTGACGGGCAGGGAGTATTCCATGGTCTTCCAGTTCAGCGTCCGGGACCCGTATTATACCCTGGCGGAGGGGGCGGACGACGGCAGCGCCTGGCGCTTCACCGGGGATACGAAGTTTTATGTAAACGGCAAGGAGGCCCAGGTCCAGTTCGTCAGCTCCCACAACGCGGGGATACGCGTCTCCTTCACGGCCCTGGATCCCGCTGAGGTCCCGCAGAAGCTGGACAGCCTGAGCTTTACCTTCACGGAGCCCCGGGACGGCTGGGAGAACACGCCGCCGGACGTGGCCGTGACCGGTCCCGGCGCGGAGCTGATCGGGGAGGCTTCCGATCTCTATTGGGAGCGGGAGAACACCTCCGTCATGACCCACGTGGAGCTGATCGGCGGCTTCGCCCGCTTCCATGCCGGCGAGACCTACCGGTTCACGGCGACCTTCCGGGCCGGTGAGGGATACCGGTTCACCAGGGCCGTCACGGCCTCCGCCATAGGGAATACCGACGGAGAGGACCACTGCCTGTACTGGTCTCTGGAGGACGGCGTCCTCACGGTGACGGCGCGGTACAAGCTCCCGGACCCCGCCCCCTACAGCCCGGACGGCTCCACCCTGTTCTTTGAATCCAACGGCGGCACCCCCGTCTATCCCATCACCGCCCCGGCGGGCTCTGCGCTGACCGAGCCCAAAATGCCCACCCGCCGCGACCACCGCTTTGCCGGCTGGTTCCGGGACGAGGAGCTGCAGGAGCGGTTCAACTTCGAGAGCATGCCCTACAGGGACACCACCCTTTACGCCAAATGGATCGAAAATGAGATCGAGATCCTCCGCCTGACGGTAAACGGCAGTCAGGAGCTTACGGATATCCCGGCCGGCCGGCTCTCCTTCCAGGCGGACGTGAAGATGTCGGCGGAGGAGGCCGCAAGCGTATGGGTGGTGGTGGCCTGCTATGACGCGAACGGCAGGCTGCTCCATCTCAGCACCATGACCATGCGGAAGAGTTCCGACGGAACGTACACCTGCACCGCCGTGATCGACGAGAAGCGGGACGTGGCCAGGGTCAGCATCCTCATCCTCAACCGGGAGGCAAACGTCCCGGCGTCCGACATTCTCACGCTGGTGAGCTCCACGATCCCGGAGGATTAGTTCCCGGCGGCCCACCCTGCGGCACACAGACGCGCCGGCCTCCCCTGCTTGGGGAAGGCCGGTGCCTTTATTCTCCCGGCGCGGCTCCCGCGCTCCTGCCGCTTACGGGCGGCTGCTCCAGGCGGGAGAGATGGGCGTGAACGCGCCGTCCTCCAGCAGGAACAGCCGGTACTCGGCGCCCTCCGCCGGGGCAAAGCGGAACACGGCCGTCCCGCCGACGGCAAGGTCGACGGTCTCCCCGGCCATCCGGAAGTCCCTCATCTGCCCGCCGACATACTGCGCCGCGGCCACCCTTGCCGTCCCGCTGCGGCTGCCGCACACCAGGGCGGTCACGGTCCCCCCGTCCGCAGCGCCGGAAACGCCCCTGTCGGTGATGAACACCGCCCGGGGATAGCTGTATTCCGTGTGCTCATCCCGGAAGCCCGTCCGGTAATACTCCTCCGTCACGGGGCTGTAGCTCAGCACCGCTCCGTCCGCGTTTTCATCCATCAGCCAGATCTCGCAGCTTCCCGCAGGACCGGAAAGAGCGCACCAGTTGAGCGGGTCGCAGGAATAGATGCAGTCGTGGCAGGTGACGGAGAATACGGAGCCGGAAACGAAGCAAAGATTCGTCCCGTCGGGGATGCCGTAATCCGTGGTGCAGAACACCTCCGGGCCGTCGATGAAGCAGGTCTCAAAGGAGGAGATGGCCCTGCTGCCGGTGATGCTCAGGGTGCCGTCCCCCGTAAGGGTGAAAGTATTCCCGCTGAGCCCGGCGACGATCCCCGCGTACTGCTCGCCCTCCACGTACTCCGGAGGATAGGCGCCTCTGCCGCTCACATAGTCCTCCCCGCTGAGGGAAATGCTGCAGCTGCCCGCAACGACGATATCCAGGGGCTCAAAGGTGACGATGCAGCCGAAAAAGCCGCCGTCGTCCCCCGTAACGGAACCGTTCCAGGCGGTGGTAAGGTGGGCGTCGGTCAGCGTCAGCACCGCGCGGGCGCCCCCGGCGGCAGGGGTATAGCGGACCGTGCCGTCGTCCAGCACGTCCGCCGCGTTGACGGAAAGCACCTGCAGCCCGTTGACGTAGACGGGATACCCCACGGTTTCCGGGTTTTCCGAAAAGGCGCCGACGGTGAAATTCAGGCGGGCGGAGCACCCGGTCACGGCGTCATAGATATCCACATAACAGTTGTAGAAGCCCAGGCCGTTCTTTTCGGACGCCGCCCGGGGATAGTCCCGGGTCAGACGCAGGAGCCCCTCCCCCTCATTCATGGTATAGGTATAGCCGCAGTTTTCCGCGTCGCTCATGCTGAGCCAGTACCGGTATGTTCCGCTGCCGCCGTGAACGAAGCGGCTGAAGTCCATCACCCCAACGGTGCCCACGTCCCCGGCGGGCAGGCAGGCGTTCGCGTTGAACAGCTCGCCGGCGTCGGTATAGTCCACATAAAAGCTGAAGTCGATGGGGATCTCGGGACCGGTCACTCTGACGTTCCCGGGGAAAACAGCCGTCAGGCGCGCGGAAACGGGCCGACCGGTCAGGACGTACTCTCCGCTGCGGAACTGGGACAGCGACAGGGAATGGGCAGTCCGGGACCCGTCCGCGTAAGTCAGCTCCAGTGTGCACTGCGCCGGGTTCGCGGAGGGGTCCGACAGCGTCCACCGCAGCGTGCGGGACTCGCTGCCGCTGCCCTGGCAGCGGAAAGCTGTCAGCAGCGTCTGGCGGCGGACGATCTCCACCACCCCGTCGCCGGTCACCCGGGTGCTGTATTCCGTATAGCCCGCCGGATCGTTCCCCGTTTTCCGGGGGTCCGTGCAGTACACGCCCGTGACCCGTTCCGTTTCGTGGTAGGCGTCCGGGTCCGCGGCCTCCACGTACACCAGGGCGTTGTAGGCCACCTGTGCAGTCTGGCCGCAGCGGTAGGTCCGGCCGCCGTATTTCAGGACGATATGGGACTGGGTCTCGCCGCCCTCGTTCTCCTGCAGCGTCAGGGTGCGGCTGCAGCCGACGGCATAGATCTCGGTGCGGGCATGCGCTGCATCCTCGCAGAGGTTATAGCTGTACTGGCCGGTATTGCTCACGTCCACCTGCGCAAGGCTGCTGCCGGGCCGGTCATAGGTGACGATCAGCGCGTTGCAGTCCAGGAGCTCGGCTCCCCCCTCCGCGGCGAAGGGTTCCATCTCCGCGGCGTTCAGCTCGATGCAGATATTCGCCTCCGCGGCGTTCAGCACGTCGATGGAAATGCTCCCGTGCTCCGCCTCGATGCCCACCGCTTTTCCCGCTGCCGATCCATCCGAAATGACCGTCACGGTGAGGGCCCCGGCGCCGCTGACGGCGACGCTGCCGCTGCGGGAGCGGATGCCCACTGCGGCGTCCCCGGCATCCTCCGTGAAGGAGGATACCCCGCAGCCGCCGGCGATGACGATCACATCCCCGCTGATATCCACGGCCGTCCCGATCCCGGATACGCTCTTATTATTGACGATGCGCGCGCCGGGGGCGCACTGCAGGGTCAGGGCCCCATAATACTCATCCTCCACCCTGACGGCGGAGATATCCGCGAGGATATGCAGGACGCCGTCTTCCCCGTACCGGGCGTAAGCCCCGCCGCTCTCCCCCATGGCAAGCCTGTGCCAGACGCCGTCGGAGGTGCAGACGGACACCGCTGCCGGCCATAGGTTGGAGGCCTCCTCCGGGTCGGAGGTGCCGCGCACGGTAAAGCCCTGGCTGTAATACGTTTTTCCGCCCCAGGTCAGGGAAAGGCGCATGGCCTTCTCCATCCCCGGGCTCCAGGGGATGCGCACGGCGGCGTTTACCTGCCCCTGCCCGTCCATGCCGCTGCAGTCGATCTCCCGGGGCAGGAAGCTCCCGTCCCCCGGACACTCCAGCTTCACGGAGGCGGGGCCGTGCTCCAGATAATCGGGATTCTGCAGGGTGAAGGACAGGGGCAGGCTGACGGTATCCCCCGTGGAATACAGCACGCAGTCCGACGGGGAGCGGGCAAAGGGCTTATTGTTCAGCACGACGCCCTCCGCCGTGACCCGGCAGAGCCCCACGGCGGACGCGATCCGGTAGCTGCCGTTGCCGATGGGCTCGATCTCCTCCGCGCCGTTCAGCAGGAGCCGGAAATCCTCCCCACCCATATAGCCCCTGCGGAACACGGCCAGAAAACAGAATTGCTCGTCGGCCTTTACGCTGTATACCCCGTCCTCGCTGACGCTCCCTTCACAGGGGAGGAAATAGACCCCCGGGGTCTCGGCAAAGCAGATCTTTTTCCGGGTATAGGCATACAGCTTCTCCGGCTCGCTGTCGTCCCAGTACAGCGCGTCCGGATCATAGGAGATCTCCGTGCCGACGTCGCCCATGGCGCTTCCTCCCAGCGTCTGGGAATCATAGTGCTTGGAAACATGGAGCGTCGGGTAGATGATCTGCAGCTCCTTCACGTTCCGGATCTCTATGCTGCCGACAGAGCTGTAAATGCCGGTGCTTACGCGCCTTTCGGCGGTCAGCCCGTTCCAGTTGGAGAGATGGCCGTCCTCCATGTCGATGTGAACGCTGCCCCGGGTGTCGATCTCCACGCCGTATACGGCGCTGAGGGCGGAGAAGGTATAGCTGAGGGCGCCGGAATAATTCAGGCAGACCTCATACTCCACCGAAGCGTTGTCCCGCAGGACGATGCGGTTCGGGCAGTCGATGAGCCGGAGATACTTATTGTCGCTGTCGCTGAGATTCAGCTTTTCGGATACCTGAACGGAATCCGAAAGGATGATATTGCCCCGGTCCGTGCCCCGATAGAGATCGGGGCGTCCTCCGGTGGACATGGCCGCGCCGCCCAGCCTTCCGCTGCCGCAGACCTCCAGCGACGGGCAGAGGGAGGTTTCGGTGCCCTCCACGCGGAATTCCCCGAGATACGTATCCTCTCCCAGCCGGAGACGGATGGTGTCGTATCTCTCCCCGCCGGAGACGGCGATGGAGCTGAGCCGAACGCGCTTGTATCGGCAGTTTGGATTCTTTTCCACGGAGATCGTCGCGGTCTGAGGATCCCAGGCTACGATGAATTTGCAGTTCTCTTGATCCACCAGGTTTCCGGCCAGCGTTTCGCCGGTAAAGAAACTGCTGTAAACATACCTGGCGTCCCGGAATATGACCTGGACCGTCAGGGGATCCGGTCCCTCGGCAGACACATGCGTCGGCAGCACGGAGCACAGCAGCACCGCGCAAAGGAGCAAGCTCAGAATTCTTTTCACCAGAAAACCTCCTCCCAAACACGCCGCGCCCAAAGGCAGGCGGCAAGCAGAAAGGGATCCTTCGGAGCGGGATCCCGGCGGACATACGCCTGTTCCCTGTCAGCATACCGTAAACTCCGCGGCTTTGCAACGTTTCGTATACCTTTTCCCCCGTCGGCGCGGCGGAAAAAGGGAAGGGCAGAACGGACGCCTGTTGGTTTTCCGCCGCATGGCGGACGCTCCGCGCCAAAGGAATTCCCCGCGCCTGTCGGAATGGGGACAGGCGCAGGGAACGGCAGGCATTTGCGGATCGGGAAACGGGAGCCGGGCTAGGACAGGACGATCTTCCTCGCGGCGCACTTCGGCCTGCAGGTGGCCAGATCGATCCACACGATCAGGGCGTATTTCGCGTCCGCTTTGATCACCTGCATCCTCCAGTCGCTGGGACCGTTGAAAAAGACCGAGCGCAGATACCGTCCATTCGCATTATAGGAGGCCACGATCAGGGGGCTCGACGGGGTGACAAGGTCGTACGTCTTGACGGCTCTCGCCGCCGGGTCGTATTCATAGACCTTGCTGACCGTGACGATGCAGACGGCGGTCTTTGACCCGTCCACCGTCTCGGCGGTGATGACGGCGTTGCCCTCTCCCAGGCCGGTGACCACGCCGTAGGAGTTCACGGCGGCGACCTCCGGCTTGTTGCTCTCCCAGATCACCAGCTTGTTGGTGGCGTTGGCGGGCTGGATGACAGGGGAGAGGGTCAGGCTGCCGCCCAGGACCAGGTTATACTCACTCGGGTCAATGGTGATGCCGGTTACGTGGATGGGATTGATCACGGTGACCTTACAGGTATCCGTCTTTCCGCCGTCCGTGGAGGTGACGGTGATGTTGGCTGTCCCCTCTTTGATTGCATAAACCTCACCGGTGACTTCGACAACGCTGGCTACGGCGGGATTGTCGCTTGTCCAGGTCACATACGGTATCGACGCATTCTCCGGAAAAACCGTCGCCTTCAGCCATTCTGTGTTGAAGGGAGGCTGACCGACCACCAGAGTCAGCTCTTTCATGTTTACCTTCACATCGGTAACGTGGATCTGGGGCTGAACGGTGACGGTGCAGGAGGCTGTCTTCCCGCCGTCTGCAGTCGTGGCGGTGATCTTTGCAGTCCCTGCGGAAACGGCCGTTACCTTCCCGGTGAGGCTCACCGTGGCCACGGAGGGCTTGTCGCTGGACCAGGTCACCGTCTGGTTGGTGGCGTCGCTGGGGCTCACGATGGCCTTCAGCGTCCCGCTGCCGCCGTAGGGGAGGGTCAGCACCGCCGGGTCCAGTTTCACTCCGGTGACGTGGATAGCGGGGGTGATTGTGAATTCGCATTCGGCCGTCTTCCCGCCGTCCTTGGTCTTGACGGTGATGGTGGCCTTGCCCACGGACACGCCCGTGACCATACCGTCGGCGTCCACAGCGGCAACGGCAGGGTTGCTGCTTTGCCAGGTGACCGTCTTGTCCGTGGCGTTGCCGGGGCTGACGGAGGCCTTCAGGAACACGAAGGCGCCTTCGGCGAGGGTCATCTTGGAATCGGGCAGGGTCACTCCGGTGACGTGAACGGGAGGTGTGACGGTGACGGCACAGGTCGCGGTCTTCCCGCCGTCGGCAGTTCTGACTGTGATGATAGCCGTGCCATCCTTGACACCTGTGACCGTTCCGGCGGCGTCCACGGCGGCGATGGAAGGATTGGAGCTCTCCCATGCCACGCTCTTGTTTGAGGCGTTCGCCGGGGAAAGGGAAGCCGTCAGGGTACAGCTGCCGCCGCAGGGGAGGGTCAGCGACGTCCTGTCGAGCGTTACCGCGTTCACCGGGTTTATCGGGCTGATGGTCACCTCTCTGGCGCTGCTCTCGTCGGATCTGACGATGGAACCGGCCTTGATTTTGTAGTCTATGGGGAGTGTGATCTGACAGCCCTTCAGCTCAATGCCGTTTGGAAAACTGCTGACGGCGGCGTTGCCGTTGGTTGTGTCTGTGGAGGACATCACCGTGGCGTTTTCGACGATCAGCTTATTGGGATACAATCCATTGCCCTGAATGGCCCAGCCGTAACCTGCTGCTGTCAGGGTCAGTTCCTTCAGCGTCAGGTCCTTGTCGGCACTGAGCGCGGGGTTGAAAGACGAGGCGCCGCTGATCAGTGTCAGGTGTCCGGGACCGGTGATCGTGGTTTCCTGTTTGGTGAGGATGGGGACGCCCCAGCAGTTCGGATCGATCTTAAGGGTAACATTTGTCGCGACACGGATGATAAGACCGTCAACGCTGTCGTTTTCGATGATGTTCGTATAGTAATCCCCCGAGCCCGTCGTGAAGCTTTTCTTCACCGTCAGGGTCTTGTCGCCGTCAAAGGAGAATGCCCCGTTTCCGAGAATATCCTTCCGGTTGTCCTCCGTGACGGTGTTTCCCGCGATTTTAAGTCCATAGGTCCTGACGGTGGTGATCTCCACCTCCGGGGCGGCGGAACCGTCGTACTTAACGATACTGCCGCCGATGACCTTTCCGCCCGACGGAGTTTTGATCAGCGTGCTGTCAGAGGGATAAAGGGTAATACCCCCGGAGAAACCGGATACAGCCTTCGTCCCTCCTTTGGCGTTGAGATGCAGGGCTTCCAGCCACAGCCTTTCCCCGCCGTCGGAGCCGGACACGGCTGTCCCGGCGGCCTCCACGTCCAGAAGTGCCTCAATGAGGTTTAGTGACGCGCCGTCCGTGACCTTGATGCCGTCGCCGTTGGAGGAACGGACTGTCAGCAGACCTTCACCCCGGAACCGGGCTCTCTTTTCCAGCCGGAAGACAGTGCCTTCGGCGGAGATGGTGACGTCCTCCGGCACGTCAACGATCAATCCTTCGATGCCGCTGCGGATGAGGTTGCCGGTCCATGACTGGGTATAGTCCTTGCGGATGGACAAAGTTTGTGTATCGGGGTCGTAGGAGAAGGTCCCGTCTCCCAGGATATCTCCCTCGTGGGCGTTGTCCGCCCGGATGCCGTCGATCCAAAGGTCGTAGAGCTTCAGGTTCGATTCATACTTCACCGTCAGGATGACCTTTACACACATATTACTTATCACATTGTTACCGCCGTTGATCAAACCCTCGCCGAACAGATGAAGCCAAAGCTCATAGGTCCCGGGTATGGCCGGACGTCCCTTGAGCAGGAGTGTCTTGCTGCCGGGATCGCTCCCGTTTTTCCCCAGCGCGAGTTCCATGCCATCTGGGACGGAACCCTTGACGATGAGAACGTTGTCGACCTTGTTCCATTTCGTGTTTTTTGACGGGTCCTCGGAGCTGTTGAACACCGCGGCGAGATCGATGTCATACTCTGTATATTTTCCGGTTTCCGAATTATACTCTCCCAGGGTACTCAGCTCCAGCTCCCAGGGATCTGCCGCTGCGAAGATTTCATCCCATTCCCTGGTCTGGATCACCAGGTCCAGGGCCTCGTTATTGTCCTGGCCGCAGACGGCACCGCCAAGGATCTTTCCATCCTCCGGTATGACCAGGTCGGCTTTGAGCAATTCGATCCCCTGCATAAATCCGCTGACAGCGGCGTTGGGCGTAACGGGCGGCAACGCGTTCTCCTGCCGGGGGATCTTCACGTTCGCGCCGTAGATCGTCAGGGACGCATCGCTGCCCAGCCCCCGGATCCCGTATGTCATGTCCCTGGTTTCCAGGGGGACATACTGCAGGGTGAGGGCGCAATTGTCAGCCAGGATGCCGGTTCCGCCGGCACCTTCGTTGACCAGGGTCAGAGCGCCGGGTGTGTTGCCGTTTTTCGTGATGGTCGTGTCTCCGCTCAGCCGGAATAAACAGCTGTCGGGGTCACTCTTTTTCAGGGTCAGCGTCGATGGTTTCGTTACGTTGATGGTAAGGTCATCAATGCCGCTCTCGATCATGGTGTCAACGGGACTGTCGTCATCCAGCGTACAGTCTCCTTCGATGACCAGGGTCCTGGCGTTGTACTGGTACATAAACACCCCGTCATTCAGCACGTTCATCCAGTTTTCGCTGGTCACCTGGACGCCCTTGATCTTCAGGTCATAGGTCACCGGGGCGGCCAGTGTATCGGCGGGCAGCAGACCGGCCAACAGGACCGCTGCCATCAGCAGGCTGAGAAAACATCTGAACTTCTTCATGTTCAGTCCCTTCTTTCTGATGTAAGGTTGGTTGCTGCGGGGAGAGTCATTACCCGGTCGTCAGGGCCCGGATCAACGGTTTGGCGCTCTCGCCGTCCAGCGCGAAGAGCCGGTATTCCTTCTGGCCTTTTTCAACCGTTACGGTTCCCGTCACATGCCCGCTTCCGGCAGTTGTTTTCACGGTGCAGCTCAGCATTTTTCCGTTTTCGTCGTACCAGGCGGCAATGAGCCGGGCAGATTCACCGCTGCCGGGGAGATAGAGGGAGTAGGTCATGGTCTCTCCGCTGACGGAGACCTCCATTGGGGCGATGACCACATCTGCGGCGGTGGTTTCGTCCGGACCCACAACGCTGCCTCCCTTGACCTTTCCTCCTGCCGGGGCCGCAATGCCGCAGCCCGTCAGCGTGATCCCGCCGTCAAAGCCCGTCAGCATGCCGCAGACGACAGTGGTTTTGTCCAGAACGAGGGATGTTCCGTCGCTGACGCCTATGATGGTATCGGCATCCAGGTTCGCATCTTTCAGCGTAACGGCCGCGCCGTAAGCGGCGCTGAACCCGTGGTTGATGCCGCCCCGGAGCGTCAGCTTCCCCGGGCCGGTGATTGTCATATCCGCCTTGGTGAAGAGGGGAGTGCCGAAGGGCATAGACCATTCGTAATCCGGCTCCGTGCTCAGGACGGCGTCGCTTTCCACATAGACCACGAGCCCGTCCATGCCGTTCTCTATGATGTTATATTCGCTTCTGTAGTCGCCGTGGATCGTCAGGGTGTGGCCGCCGTCGAAGGAGAAGGACGGGCCTAAATCGTTCATGTTCTGCGACGTCACAGGGATCCCGTCGATCATCAGGTCATATTCCTTGAAAAAGCGGAGAACGGCCTCCGCTGCTGAGTTTCCGGCGCTGTCTACCACCGTGCCCGACTGGATCCTGCCGTTCTCGGGCGTTTCGACCATACACCGTTCCAGGCCGCCGGGGACCTTTATAGCCGCCGTAACGCCGGACGCCGACACGGTGGAGTCCGAGAGCACCAGCTTGCCGGTCCCTTCCGCGCCGAGGATGCCGTACTTACTGCCCTGAACCGTCAGGGTCATATCGCTGACCAGCAGGCTTACGTCATCATCCAGGATTATCCCGCGGCCGAATCTGCTCTCCGAGACCACCTTCAGAGGACCGCCGGTGAGCATGGTGTTCCCGTTCAGGGACAGGCAGGTCATTTTGGAGGTCTGCAGGACGGTGTCCGGCGCGGCGCAGATCATCAGGCCGTCAATCCTGCTGTCCACAATGACGTTTTTGGCGTCCTCATAGCTCTTGCTGATGGTCAGGGTATGGTCCCCGTCGAAGGAGAAGGTCCCGTCCCGCAGCACATCGTTCCGATTCCGGTCCGTCACCGGGATGCCGTCGATAGTCAAACCGTACTTTTTCTGATAGGCGGTGATCCGGGCTTCCTTCAGAAGCTCCCCTTCCTCGCTGACCAGGCATGCCAGCCCCCCGATTGCGCCTTTGTCTCCCCGCACGGGAGTTGTAACCATACAGTTGGTCAGGCCGATGCTCCAGAAGCCGTCCATGGCGCCCTCGCCGCTGCGGACAGACACATTGGCGCGGTCTGCCCGGGCGTGGACCGCTGCGTCTCCGATGCCGGTGATGCCCTTCTTCTTCGCCTGGATCATCAGGGTTGTATTATAGATCTCCAGCAGGGCTTTTTCACACACGATCCCACTGTTTTCGCTGCTTTGCAGGTTCAGCTGTCCCGCGCCGGTCAGGGACAGGGAACTCGTCGTCTCGATGCAGCTGCCCCAGCAGGACAGGCTGCTGTCAGATTCCGTCCGGACGGTCAGCCCGTCGATCCCGTTCCGGATCAGGGGCTTGCTCCCGGTGTAGTTGAAGTCGCCGTGAACGAACAGCGTATTCACGCCGTCAAAGGAGAACACGCCGTTGCCCAGGATATCTTCCCGGTTCCGGCTGTTGACCTGCGTGCCGGCGATATACAGGTCGTAACTGTCTTTGAGATGGAACACGATCTCTTTTGCATACCGGGCGCTTGGGTCACTTTCCCACAGCGCATTGGCTCTGGCAATTGCGTCCGCACTCAGCGCCAAGGAATAATCTTCCGCGCTGAGGGAACACCCCTCCAGCTGCCGGAAGGTCACGGTTCCGTCCTTCTGAGGCTCGGCAGCGATATCCTGAGAACCGTTCCTGTCCAGGTCCAGCCAAATGACGCCGTTTTCATCGGTTTTCTTCCAAATCTGCTTTGCCTGATCTGCGCAGGTCAGGCTGCGGGAAAGCCAGGTATCCATATCCGTCCCGGGGATGCTGGTCCCGCCCAAGCTCAGGTCCATGGTATAGACGGGAATTGAGGGAGCTTCGTTGAGGACCACAGCGGTCACCATATGTGTCACGGTTTTGCCGTTGAGGAGCGAGACGCGAAAAACCGCAGGATACGTTCCCTCTGTCTGGGGAGTACCGGTGTAGTTTGGGGCTTCGCTCATGCTGTATCTAAAGGATACGCCCGACGGAAGCTCCCCGCTGATACATTCCATATTTCTGACCTGATCCGAGCCCTCGAAATTCAGAAAAGTCCGGTTCTCCTCGCCCACAAAGAGGGAGATGGTCTCCGAGGACACACCGTACTTCGCTGGAACGGTAACATTGACGGTGTGGTCGATCACCTTGCCGGAGGAAAGGACGATACGGAACGCAGCGGAGAATCTGCCCGTCTGCATCGGTGTGCCGCAGAGCCGCGGCCTGCCGCCGTTGGAAAACATGGTCATTCCCGGCGGGATCGTTCCATTGAGCTGTTCCACCTGGAAAATCTCCCCGGAATGACCGTTATAGAATGCAAGGGTCTGATCCTGGCCGGGCTGGGCCACGAGCTCCTCCTGGGACTGGGTGATCTCTTCCTCGGCGATCACGAAGCGGGCCCATCGGGTCTCTGTGGCCCCCGACGCCAGCGTCACATTGACCTTGGCCTCATAAAGACCCGTCTGGGTGGGCGTGCCGTAGAAGCCGGGCGCTCCCTCCGCGACTGATAGCCATTGAACCCTCTGTACACTGATATTGATCCCCGGCGGGAGGGAACCCTCCAGCAGGGTGATCTCCCGGGCATCCGGAAAGAAGGAAGCAAAGACGCGGCCAACGGTGCCCCAGGCACGAAGGTCCCTGGAGGCTTCCGGGTCAAAGGGCACCTTCCAGGTGCATTTGACATCCTGGATCTCATCCTTGTGCTCCAGGCCGGGATAGGGGTCCTGTTCGGAAACGAGGATGGGAAAAGCAGCCTTGTTTTCTCTGGCCTGTTCCGGGGTCGAGGCTCCGTTGCCCTGCCACGGATCCCAGTAAATCGCCCCCTTCTCTTTCAGCATAGCGACGAGGGCTTCATTTGTACTGATATGCCATTCCAGGACAAAATCGGCAATCTGCCGGTGCGCTTCGGAAACGGCCTCTGCTACTGTTTTCCCCTGGAGAAGCCCCGAGATCAGAAAACGTGTATACGTCATGTCGTAGGCGAAGGTGACAGACTGTGAGAATCCAAACACCGCCTTGATGCCGGCTTCCCGCAGCGGGGCTTCCATCTTCTCTGCAGCCATACCAAGGCAGCTGTTCATAGAAAAGAAATCGGTGACCACCGGGCCGTTGAGGTGGTTGAGGATTGCCTGCCCGTCAACTGAACATATGCCGCTCCCGGATTTGGTGACGTGGTAGTCCTCATAGTCCTGGGAGGTGATTCCTTTGTCTGAAAGCAGAGTAATGGTCCCGTTGCCTCCGTGCGTATTGATAAAGACCATCCGGCATGTGGTGAGAGCATTCGACAGTTCGTCGAGGGTAGCCTCTTCCCCGAGATAGCGTTTACAGCTTCCTCCCATGGCATCAGCCAGCTGTACCCCAAGATAGTAGATAGTCAGAAGGAAGTCGTTGTCCTCTCCCCACCAGGGGATAAACACCGCAACGTCCTTGCTGCCGGCGTCTCCGGACATGAGAACGGCCGTCTCTTCCCCTGACAGGTCCGCCGCCCGGTCCGCTTCCCGCTCTGCAGCGATACGGTCCGCTTCAGGCATGGGGACGGTGCTGTTGATCTGTGTCCGCAGCTCCGGGTCATACCCGCAGGCAGTGCCGTCGGTTGTCCGCCAGAGAAGGGTGCCATCCCGATGGCAGACGGAATCCGGGACGGTGTCGTCCCGCGACAGGACCAGGGCTTCCACCTGAGGGATCAGTCCTACATAGTCTGCAGCTGTGGGCTTACCGGAGAGTTCCTTCTGTTCCAGAGCCTCAATGGCGGCCCAGAGGCCGTCTGTCCGGCTGACCTCCGCCGCTCCCGCCGCCGGTATCAGGCTCAGGCAGAGCAGGAGAGAGAGAAACAGGCATAGGATTCGCTTCTTCACGGTAGATACCTCCTGTCACATCGGTCGGTTTCGGCTTGGATAAGAATGGAACTGTTCTAATAATAGCATTATGCGCCTGTTTTGTAAACGGCAACAAAGGCCTGGCGCTGCCGTACCTGCATGATTGCATGGATATATATTCTGCTGTGCCTGACAGTCTACCCCTTCACCTGCTTCATGCTCGGGGAGATCCGCTTTTTCTTCTCGTCCACCGCCAGCACGACGACCTTCACCTTCCGATTATTGCGTATCTGTTGTCCGTTCCATAAATAATAAGCCGCTGACTGTTTCGCTGTCATCATCGTGGTGACGGGGCGAAGCTCAACGGCTTTCTTACCTAACTTGATCAGGGCTAAACCTTGGCCTTTAGTCATCTTTTGACCTACTCATTTCATTCGGCCTGAGCCCCGCCCTCCGATAAAAGCTCCCTGTTCCTCCGCGCTCGTCTTTTCTTTCAGATCGACGTCTCCAGGGACGGCGTTTCGTCTGTTTTTTCCGAGTTCTCCGCCGTGAGCGGATTTATCTCCTTGTATGAGTTCCATGCCGTGCAGAACTCTTCGGCGTCGCCCTTCATCATTTCGAGCAGCTCTTCCTTTGACGATTTTTCAACGAATCCCTGAAAACGCGGGTCTGAAACGATCTCGTCGGTACCCTGTCGGAGCATATTCCGTGCGCTGTCGGTATTTAAGCGTTCGTCGTCCATGAACAGGCCGCCGTCGTCGCCGAAATCGCGGGTGGCGATCACCCGGGCATAGTCCCGCAGGGTGCCGTTACCGTCCTGGATTCGGCTGACGGAGTCGTTCATGATCGTCTTCGTACTCACGTTCGGCGGGTAGAAATTCTCCGGTCCGACATAGTCTTTGCTGCCCGGTCCCACGCCGCGCACCTCATTGACGTGCCTGCAGTAAGCCTCGAACTGGTCTCGGGGCATGGCGTCGGCCAGGAAGCGCATGCAGTCGGTCCAGCGACGGCGGCCGAATTCCCGGGTGCGCTTCCCTTCTTTTCCGTCAAGATATGCGAGCACCGTATCCACGGAATCCTTGACTTCCTTCGCGGAAAGATCCTCCGCATTGCCGCAGCGGCGGATGGCTTCTTTGGCGTTTTCAAATTTGGTGCTGTTCTTCCGGCGCGAGATCACGCCCATGCCCGTATAGGAGCCGGTCTCCGTGCGGTCAAGCCTTGTCGCGATGCTTGCAAAGCGTTTCTGCCGCCTGCTCAGATAGGCTTCCGGGATGGAAAAGCGCTTGATGTTTTCCCTCTCCTCCCGCAGCTTGCTGTCCTCCGCCGCGAAGGCCGTCACGAAGTCGAGAGGCATGCTCCGGCCGGAATACATCCATTCCCTCGCGCCGGTCACCGTGTTTTGAAATGCCTCGGAGCTCTGGATCTTCGGCGCAAGGGCGCTGACGTCCTCTTCGCTGGGATAGGGAGGGTTCTTTCCTTCCTGGAGCATCTGATGATGCAGCGTATACATCGCCGCGATCTTGGCCAGGGCGTCGTGCATCTGCCTTCGCTCCGGTGAATCCAGCACGCTTCCGGTGGCGTTCTTTTTGACCGTATCCCAGTATCCCGAGATCTTATTGTGGAAGCTCCTGTCGAGTTTGATATTATCGGCGCTCATCTGCGCCTTTTGCGCCTTTTGGGAATACTCCCGTTCCATCTGTGGATGGAGCTTTTCAAGCATCCCGCATTCTTTTTCTTTCTCCAGGCCCAAGGTCGCATTGAGCTGGGACAGGTTTTCGACAAACGCTTTGCGCGAACTGTCTGTCATGTAGTAGAAGATCTCTTCGAAATGCGTCTTTTCGCTGCCTTCCGGTTTTTGCACCAGGTAGTCGCAGAGGCCGCTCAGCTTTTCTTTGGCTTTCTCCAGATCGCCTGCTTCGCCCTTTGCGAGGGTCTTCAGGTCCTCCAGCGCTTCAAGGCATTCCGCTGCCTTCTGTTCGCACTCCTCCGTATATGCCTGATTACGCATATAAGACAGGCCCGATTCCACTTTGGAAATGACCTTCTTCTGGGGCGCAAGGACTTTCTGCGCAAGCGAGGGATCCCCGGGACGCATCACCCTGCCGGGATAGAAGGTGCCGGTGCTTCCGAACGGGATGCCGCCTACCGCACCCCAACCGTCGATCT
>JAEEGK010013170.1_pt1 | contig 18674 bp, 15 predicted proteins | sample 8958771 | NCBI WGS metagenome assembly JAEEGK01 (sample SAMN16246547, study PRJNA631951) | gut metagenome | biome: gut microbiome; feature: rumen; material: SC-attached | host: Bos | place: Iran: Karaj | collected 2018-10
GTGACCTTGTTGCCGAGGTCGAAGTCGGCCAGCCCATAGTCGGTGAGCAGCTCCCAGTGCGGCTTGGCGCCTTCGTGGAGTTGGGGCATCTCGCCTTCCTGATGCACGTTGACGTTGTCGGCGGCGGAGGTGCCGCGGGGCACGTCGATCCGGGGAGTATTCGGGATTTCCACGAGCTTGGCCTGGATGGTCTTCTTGATTTCCTCAAGACGGTCGGCCAAGACCTTGGACTGTTCTTTCATCTCGTTGTTCTTTGCCTTCAGCTCGTTGGCCTCGGCGGCTTTGCCTTGTTTGTAAAGGTCGCCGATGGTGCGGGCGTTGCCGTTGAGGGCGGCCAACAGGTCGTCGCATTGCCGTTGGGTGGCACGGCGCTCGTCGTCCAGGGCAAGAATCTCGTCGATCAGGGCGACGTTGTTGAAGTTCTTGATGGACAGACGTTCGATCACCTCTTCTTTGTGATCACGGATGTAGGATAATACTAACATTTACTACGCTGTTTAATTGGTTGCGCAAAAATAAATGAAAAAAACCGGCTATCAATCGATAGCCGGTAAAAAAATGTATGTTATGAAAAAATTATTCGGCGATTGTGCCTTCAACGGGGACGATGGAGACGAACGACTTGTTGTCTTTCTTCTTCACGAACTCAACGATACCGTCGCACAAGGCATAGAGGGTGTGGTCCTTGCCCATACCGACGTTCTTGCCAGGATTGTGCTTGGTGCCGCGCTGACGGACGATGATGTTGCCTGCAATGGCTGCTTGACCACCGAAAATTTTCACTCCGAGTCGCTTACTAGCTGACTCACGACCGTTCTCGGAACTACCGACGCCTTTCTTGTGTGCCATATCTTTTCTGTTTTTTTCGGGTTTTTACATGATGATGTTGTCAATAACGACCTTGCTCAAATACTGACGATGGCCGTTGGAGGTTTGATAACCTTTTCTTCTCTTCTTCTTGAAAACGATGACCTTCTTGCCCTTGCAGTGCTCCTTAATCGTCGCCTCGACGTTGGCACCGGCAACCGTGGGGGCGCCCACTTGGGTAGCGCCGTCGTTGTCAATCAATAATACTCTGTCGAAAGAAACCTTGCTTCCTTCTTCACCTTGCAGTCTGTTGACGAAGATCTCTTGACCGTTCGTGACCTTGAACTGCTGTCCAGCGATTTCTACAATTGCGTACATGTCTCTAAATTTTCGGACTGCAAAATTACAACTTTTTTTGATTGTACAACCATTTCGCAGAAAAATTCCGAATTAATTTTTCATCAGCCCTTCCATGACCTTACCGACATCCGCTTTGGTAAAGCCAATCGGGAAGATGTGACTGGGTTGGAGACGGTGGATTTCATGCGTCTCCATGAAGTGTTTCTCGCCCCCTCCGGTGATGTTGAGCATGATAATGTCGTCAGCTTGCACCTTATTATTATGGATGGCTTGGATGAGCGAGGCAAGGGCCACGGCGGCGGCATGGTAGATGTCGATGCCTTCGGTCGCTTCGAAAAGTTGCTTGGCGGCATTGGCTTCCTCGTTGCTGACGGCCAGGATGTCGCCGTCGGTATCTTTCAAGGCGTCGTACAGCCCTCCCGCCAGCGAATAAGGTGGCTTGCGGTTGGAGAGTACCGGGGCACAGATCTCCGCGGCATCCTTGCGGGCTTGGTCGGGATCGTAGGGCAGCAGGGCCCGTGAGTCGGCACGCCAGGCGTCGTACATGGGCACGAAGGGCTTGTTTTGCGATACATAGAGCTTGGCTTTCTTTTGGCCGAAACGCCCGTCTTCGAGAAAACGCAGGTTGGCTTCCCAGGCGGCGATGGCGCCTGTGCCGCTGCCTACGGCCTGGAAATAGAAGTCGGGGATTTGGCCGATGAAGGTCACCGCCGACATCATGGTGGTGCTCATGCCGTCGCGACGGGCGATGTTCTTGGCACCGCCTTCGGCGAGGAAGCCGGGCAGCTCACAGACGTAGTTTGACAGTTGGATGGCATCGAAGTAGTCGCTGCCCGAGGCGGTGGTGATCAGCTTGACACAGGGGTTCAAGGGCTTGTCGAACCACAGCGCCCCGATGTTGTCCTGGGGCACGCAGAGCAGCAGTTTGATGCCGTTGTCGGAACATACCTTGGCAAACGCTCTGGCCGTATTGCCTGCCGAGGCGACCACCAGCACCTTTTCCTTGTATTCTCCACTTAAGCGTGCGCAAACCGAATAGGCTTCCGTTTCCTTGAAGGAGCAGGTGCTCATTTGGGCACCGATCTTGGGCCACCAGCCGCTGAAGGTGATATACAAGTTGTTCAGTCTCAGGTGTTTGGCAAGCTTCTCACTTTTGTAGGTAACAGGGCAGGAGGGATGCTCCAACATCCGTTTGACAGGCATCCAGTCGGCGAATTTATAAAGGCCGAGACGCTCATCGGTCGCCACATGCAGTTGCTTGTTCTCATACATGGCTCTCACCATGCTTGGCGTGTTGCCCTGAGGGTCGTCCAAGGTCCATCCCTGGTCTTCGAAACGGCGGCCGTCGGCCACGTTCATCAGCTGATACTTTCCCATGATTCCAGTTTTAAAACTGCAAAGGTAAAAAAAATGGTAAATATACGTACTATAAATACCGATACTTTTTAAACGGGGAACCTGTATGGTCTTTTTTTTTACGGATTTTTTTGGGGTGGAAAGTTTTTTTTTCTACTTTTGACACCTTAATAAATATTATGAAATTTCAATCGCAAAAACTATGAAGAATAGACTACTCCTTTTACTTGCTTTGACGCTCTCCATCGGCTGCTTGTTTGCCGGTCCAGTGGATCTGGTCACAGCACGGAAAGTGGGTGCGGGCTTTGCCCAAACCGCCCTTTCACAGTCGGTGAAGGCCGATGCGTTGCAACTTGTTTCCGCTACTGACCACTACTACGCTTTCAATGTCGGCACCAACGGGTTTGTGCTGGTGTCGGCCGACGACCGTTTCCGCCCTATCGTGGGCTACTCCGATGAGGGGTGTTTCCCGACGGAAAACGCATCGCCTGAAATGATGTATTATCTCGACAACCTCAGCCAAGGCCGTCAGATGCTGTCGCGGGGGGTCGCTTCGGCCGAACCGCAGGTGGTTGGCGAGTGGGAGGCCCTGCTTCGTGGGGAGCGCCTTCCCTCCCGCAATGGGAACCGCGCGAAGTTCTACCTGTTGACGACCAAATGGAACCAAAATGCACCTTATAACAAGTTCTGCCCTGGCAACTCCTACGCGGGTTGCGTGGCCACCGCCATGTCGCAGGTGATGAACTATTGGAAATATCCCACCCATGGATGGGGCCATCACAGCTATTACCATTACCAATGGGGGGAACTGGCAGTCGATTTCTCCTCGTCGGTGTACGATTTCGACAAGATGCCCAACGGCATTGCCGCCGATTCGGATCCGGAGTGCATCGATGCCATTGCCAAGTTCATGTACGATTGCGGCGTGGCGGTCGATATGGACTACTCCACCGATGGGAGCGGCGCCTACTCGCAAGACGTGCCCGATGCGGTGCTCAAATACTTCGGTTATACCAACCGCTGCCGGATCTATTCCCGCGATGCATTCGACCTTGCCGAGTTCCATCAGATTCTGAAAGACCAGTTCGACTTGGGCTGGCCTTGCTACTATTCTGGCTCCGACACGGAGGGCCAGGGCGGCCATGCCTTCGTTTGCGACGGCTACGACGAGAACGACATGTTCCATTTCAACTGGGGCTGGAGCGGCTCGGGCAACGGCTTTTTCGCCATCGACGAACTGAATGTGTCCGGCTATATGTTCAACTCCGGCCAGGCGGTGATCACCAATTTCGTCCCTCCGTTCGTGTTTGAAAACACAGCCAAGGCGCCTGACTACCTTACGGCGGTGCCCAATGGCGACGAGGATTTTTCCGTGACGTTGTCTTGGGTGAATCCTACCGCTACCCTCGACGGCCGTCCGTTGGAGGCCATCGACCAGATTGTGGTGGAGCGCGATGGCGTTGTGGTGGGTCTGTATGAGAACCCGGTTCCGGGTGCGTCCGTAACCCAGGTGATTCCGACCCGACTCCCGGCCATGGTGAACTACCGCGTATATGCTGTCTGTAACGGCTATTCCGGACGGAAAGCGCATGCCGATGGCATCAACTTGGGCCCCGTGTGCGACTGGCAGATCCGCTGCTATTCTGCCGATCAGATCGAAGGGAGTCGTGGTATGCTTACCCTCTTCAACGCTGCGGGCAACAAACTGGGCGAATTCGTTCCTGAGACGGAGGACCGCAAGGTGACGATGGAAGTTCCGCAGGGTCGCGTGACCATGAGTTGGGCCGCTCCGGCCGACAGCATGGACGTGGCGATCAGCATTCTGGATTCAGAAGGCCAGACCGTGTTCGACTATGCCGGCCCTTCGGTGAATATGCCGACCGGCATTTTCTTCGAGACGGTGAACACCTGTGGCGGCGTGGGCAGTTTGGTCCATCCTTCCGACCTGACGGCGGAAGTCGAGGGCGAAAACGTGCTGCTGCATTGGACGGGCATCCCCGATCCGGGCTATGGCTACAACATCTATCGCGACGGCTATTTCTATAACATGGTGCCTGACACCACCTCTTTCGTGGATGTGGGAAATGCGGCTGTGATGCACAGCTACTATGTCACTGCCTTCTGTCACGAAGGGGAGACGGATCCTTCCAACACGTGCTGCGCGGTGATTGAGACGGAGGGGCTCAGCCCTCGTGCCTTCGAAGGTGAGATGACCAACAAGAAGATCGTGTTCCACTGGGAACTTCCCGAACAGGCCGAAGGAATCGATGCCTTAGTGCTCTATCGGAAATATCCCGGTGAGGAATACAAGCAGGTCAAGATGTTGCCTGGCACGTCGACCAGCTATACCCTCAACAACCAACAGTTGGGGAAACGTTATTTCTTCAAGTTGACGGCGCTTTACGGCGAGCAGGGTGAGGTGGAGTCCTCGCCGGCACGCTCCGCCCTCCACCCGGAACTGTTTTACTTGGAGATCAATGCCACCCATCTTCCTTCGAACTTGCGGCTCGATGACCAGGGCGACGGCACGGTCCTGCTGCAGTGGGATCCTGCCTTGCTGGCCGAGTCGTACAACCTCTACCGCAATGGGGAGCTTTACCGCGAAAACATCACGGATGCCCAGTATGCCGATACCCTGTCGGCCACGGAATCCATGGTGGTGTATCAGGTGACCGGCATGCTGAAGGGCGTGGAGTCCAGTCGCTCGAACCGGGCCTGCTGGGGCAATGTGTCGGTCGGCGAAACGCCGACCGAAGCGCTGAGCGTCTTCCCCAACCCGACCGACGGTACGGTTTGGGTACAGGCCGATGGGCTTAGCGAAGTGTCCGTCTTCAATACCGCCGGACAAATGCTGATGCACCGTCGTGCCGAAGCCTCGGAGATGCGGCTCGATTTGTCGGGCTGCCCGCAAGGGATGGTGTTTCTCCGTATTCAGACGACCCATGGCGTCCAGGTGCGTAAGGTGGTCGTAATGCAGTAACGGATCGTAGAATCAATAACAGCGTACAATCATGAAAAAGATCCTATTATCGATGATCCTGGTGGGACTGATGGTCCCCGCGATCGCTCAACAATACAACACGCCCACGGTGTTCCATAACCAGTGGGAACGGATGCAGTACCAATTTGCGCATCCTGAACTGTTATCCATGCAGGGAGTGGCCTCACAAGGCAGGGCCGATTATGTCCAAAAACTCGACAGTGTGATCGGAGCCGACGACTTTGACCGTACCCGCTGGAAAAACCTGTACACCTATTCCGAAGGTGGCAAGGTGGAGACCTCCTACCTTTGGAAAGAGGGAGAATGGCAACCCGACCTGATGACGGAGACCACCTGGGAGGACGACCAAGACCTGGTCTTGGTGAGCCGTTGGAGAAACGAGGCTTGGGAGCCCTATCAGCGGGTCCGCTATCAATACCGCAACACCGAATCGGGGAAGCTGCTTGAAACGGTACTCACCGAAGCGCCCGAGAACACCGAGTGGGTTGAAATCAACTATGCCGTCTATGAATATAACGAACAGGACCAGCAGGTGCTCTATGCCTACTACAACGGAAAGGACGTATCCGGAGAATGGTTGCCCTCGATCAAGACGGAGCGGGTTTACGGCGACGAAGGCCAGGTGGTTTGCCGTATCACTTACAACGGCCGCAATGGTTCTTGGCGCGAGACCCAGAAAGACTCGCTCTTCTACGACGACAACCAGCGTTGTGTGGAGCTGATGATTTACCGCAAAGGCGGATGGGGGCCTGGAGCCAACCAATGGAGGGTCTCCCAACAGTTTCAGATTGCCTATACCGATGCGGGCCAGGTGGCCTCGGAGACGTGTTATTCTGCCGGTTGGATGGGGTCGGACTTGAACCTGGACAACAAGACGCAATATTACTATGACGCCCGGGGCAATGCCCAGAAGAAAACGGTGAGCATCTTCAACGAGGAAGACTGGGTGGTCCGGGACGTGTATGAGAATGTCTTCGATGCCTCGGTGAACGCCAACGAAGTGCTTGGCCTGTCCGAAAGGTGGAGCTCCTTGATGCAAAGCGGCATGACTTCCGTGCTGGAAGGAGAACTGCCCTTGTACACCGGCTGGCGAAGCTGTTCGATTGCCTCCAGCTACCTCGATACCCAGTATACCCTCTATTGTTCCGGATTCCAAACGGTAGGAGAGCAGCCGGAAGCTGCCTTGAAGGCTTGGGGAGACCAAGGCCGTCTCATCGTGACGAGCCCGACCGCCATAGAAGTTGCTGTTTATGACCTGACCGGACGTCGGGTGGCGTTGCGTTCGAATGTCACCGCCAGCGAGTTCAACTTGATTCCGGGCCTTTATCTGGTTCGGGGTGGGGACGAAGTCGTGAAAGTGATGGTCCGCTAATCGTTGTTGAAGTAATTTAAATGTTTTAATAATATGAGCAGAATCGTAAAGTTATTTTCTCTTATCCTCTTGATGGGGATCTGCCCGATGGTGTCGGCTCAGGAAGCCGGTGCCGAGGAAGAAAAACAACCGGTGTATCAAATCACGGAAACCCTCAATGTGCCGCATACGGCCGTTGATAATCAAGGCAGCTCTGGCACCTGCTGGTGCTTTGCCGGCATCGGCTTTGTGGAAGCCGAGATCCTTCGTATGTATGGCAAGGAGTTCAACCTCTCGGAGATGTTTGTCGTCCGTCAGGCTTGGGCCGAAAAGGTGGCCAAGTTCGTCAGGATGCATGGCGGCAGTTCGCTTAGCCAAGGCGGCGAGGTGTGCGACGTGCTCTACATGATCGACAAGTACGGCATGATGCCCGAAGCCGACTACAGCGGCAAGGTCATCGGTGAGGAACGCCACATGCATAGCGAGATGAACGAGGTGATTGCCTCGGTGGCCCGTGCCATTATCAAGAACGGCAACAAGAAGATCTCGCCTGCCGGCCCCAAGGCCGTCCAAGGCGTGCTCGACGCTTATCTTGGCGAGGTGCCTGAGAAGTTCACGGTCGATGGAAAGCAATACACGCCCAAGTCGTTTGCCGAAGCCTATCGCATCGATCCTGCCAATTACATCGAGATCTGCTCCTTCACCAGCGACCCCTACTACAAGCCTTGTATGGTGGAGATTCCCGACAACTGGACCTGGACGCCTGCCTACAACATGCCGCTCGACGAGCTGATGCAATGTGTGGACGAAGCCCTCGAACACGGCTATACGCTGGGCTGGGCCCAGGACGTGAGCAACAAGGGCTTCTCGGGCAAGACGGGCCTTGGCATCGTCCCCGAAGACCCTGAGGCTACGCTTTGGGAGGAGATTGTGCCGGAACTGCAGGTTACCGACGCACTTCACCAGCAGGCCTACGACAACTGGGATGCCGGCGACGACCACAGCATGCTGGTGGTGGGCCTCGCCAAAGACCAGAACGGCAACAAGTACTATAAGATCAAGAACTCCTGGGGCACCGAGCGTGGACCTTACAAAGGCTATTGGTATTGCTCAGAGCAGTACCTGCGCAAATATACCATCTTCTTCACCCTTCACAAGGATGCCCTTTCCAAATCCATGAAAAAATCGTTAAATCTTTAAATATCAAATTATCAAATCATGAAATTCAAACGTTTTCTCACTGCCGCTGCCGTGATGCTCAGCGTCGCCGCCGTGGCCCAACCCGGAACCCCGAAACCTGCTGACAAAGAAGAAGGCGAAGGCTTCAAGTTCGACACCATCAAAGTGTTGCCCATCACCCCCATCAAGGACCAGAACCAAGCCGGTACTTGCTGGTGCTACTCCTCGTTGGCGTTCTTTGAGTCGGAACTGCTCCGTATGGGCAAGCCCGAGTATGACTTCTCGGAGATGTACATTGTTTACAAGACCTATCTCGACCGTGCCGAAGCCGCGGTCCGTACCCACGGCGACGTCTCCTTCTCACAAGGCGGCTCTTTCGGCGATGTGCTCTATGCCATTCGTCATTACGGCCTCGTACCTGACTGCGAGATGCCTGCCGGTGCCATGCACGGCGACTCCCTGTCGAACTTTACCGAACTCTCCGCTGTGACCGATCCCCTGGTGGAAGGTGTCATCAAGAGCCGCAAGATCCAAATGGACAAAGACGGCAACCCGCTGTGGAAGAAGGCCTTGGCCGGCGTCTATGATGCCTACCTCGGCGTGCCTCCGACCGAGTTCACCTATAATGGCAAGAAATATACGCCCATGAGCTTTGCCGAGTCCACGGGCCTCAACATGGACGACTACGTCAACCTGACCTCTTTCACCCATCATCCGTTCTACGAGCCCTTCGTCATCGAAGTGCAGGACAACTGGCGTTGGGGACAGGCCATGAACCTTCCTATCGATGAGCTCATGCAAGTGATGGACAACGCCATCGACAAAGGCTATACCATCGCTTGGGGTTCCGACGTCAGCGAAAGCGGCTGGCTCCGCGGCAAGCAATCCGGCATCGCCGTCCTTCCCGACCTCGAGGCCAAAAGTAAGGACCTTACCGGCAGCGACATGGCTCACTGGATGGGCCTGAGCGCCGCCGACCGTCGCAAGGAAGCCATGAACCAGCCTACCCCGCAGAAGTGGGTCACCCAGAAGGAACGCCAGATTGCCTACGACAACTATGAGACGGGCGACGACCACGGCATGCTGATCTACGGCACTGCCAAGGACCAGATCGGCAACGAATACTACATCGTGAAGAACAGCTGGGGCGACGCTGGCCAGTATCATGGCACTTGGTTCGTCTCCAAGGCTTTTGTGCGCTACAAGACCTTGAACATCGTGGTGCACAAGGACGCCCTGCCGAAGGACATCGCCAAGAAGTTGGGAATCAAGTAAGAAGACACAAGTAAGAAGATGATGAAAACCATGATCGTACTAGCAAGCCTATTGTCGTTGTTCGGATGCGCTTCGCCCCTGCATTCGTCCAAACCCTCTGAGAACGATACCATCGTCCACTTCTCACTGCATGAGGGAGGCGGTATGGACCGTTTCTCGGGCTTTGGATATCTAGTGGAGGAAACCGAGGAAGGCAAGGTGCATTTCCTGTTCAACGAAGGCTTTCCCGACGAGACGGAACTCACCATCGAGGACCACAGTGTGTTTGACTCCCTGCAGGCCATCATCCTGAAGCATAAGGTGTATAAATACCAAGGCCATTACCAGCCGAAATTCGATGTGCTGGACGGTACCTCATGGGGCTTGTATGTGTCATACGCCTCCGGCAAGGATATCAGCACGGGAGGCTATATGGCAGGTCCTGCCGGATATAGGGCTGCGATAAACGATTTCATCCAATGTCTGAACCATTGGAAGGAACAGGCGACCATTGCCGGCGAAGTGGTGTCGTTCCACTATGAATATGGGTCGGATGTCTATGACTTGGAACGCAAGGATGACCGGATGGTGATGACTGTCTTTAATAAGGAGACGGGGAAACGCCAAGTGCTTGATCGGGAGCTGGAGCTGCTCGACCAACTTAGGATCCTCTTCAACGTCTACAGCCTGAAGATGAATCAAACCCGGGGAGACCTTGACTTTGAGTACACCCCTTGGATGTTTGAGATCACCTATAACAATGGTACCAAGTACCACTACGAGAGCTACGACACCACCTTCAAGTGTGGTTACACCGAAGCACTGCAGGAATTCATGTCACACTGCATGAAAGAAAAAGAAGAAAGAGACCGTTTTTATTTTTACTATTAATTTGTATCACTTAATATTATTATATTACTAAATCTAACAACTATGAGAAGACTTTTAATGATGGTCGCCTTGTTCCTCATTGGAGCAGCGGCCTTTGCCCAGAAGCCTGGTCAAGCTGTTGACCAGTACGGCAACAAAGTGGATGTGCAAGAAGTGAACCCCACCGAACGCGATGGCATTCTCGTCTTCGAATCCAAGGACAAAGCGTACAAATTCTGGTTCGACTCGCGTGTGCAGGTTGACTTCGGCCACTACTTCGGCGCCCAGGAATGGGCCGACCCGATCGGTGACGGTGCCAGCATCCGCCGTGCCCGTTTCGCCGTGAAAACCCAAATCACTCCGGATTGGTATGGTGAGGTGGATATGGAACTCGCCAACGGTTCCTTCGAGCTGAAAGACGCTATCGTCCGCTACACGGGCGTGAAGAACTGGCAGTTCAGCGTCGGTAGCCAGAAACCCGACTTCTCGCTGTCGCGCAACACCTCCTCGCGTTATCTCGAGTTCATGGAACGCCCGATGGTGGTCAGCGCCTTCGCTCCCAGCCGCCATCTCGGCATCTTCGCCAAGTACAGCAACAAGATGTTCTTCGGTAGCGCCAGCGTGCTCTTCCAGGAGATCGAAGGTCAGGAGACCCGCGACTTCGTGGAGGCCAACAACAAGGACTATGGCATGGATGAAGGTCTTTCCTACCTCGGTAAGGTTGTGGTCCGCCCCATCAATGAGGCCGACTATGGCATCCATATCGGTGGTGCGGTGATGTATGACGTCCCCAAGACTTCCGACGAGAAAGCCGGCAAGACCCCGTTCTTGCGTTACAGCTGCCGTAATACCACCAACATCAGCCGCAAGAAGTATCTTGACACGGACGATATCCAATATGCCGACCATGCGCTTGTCGCCACCGCTGAACTCGCTGGCCATTACGATGGTCTCCGCGTTGAAACCGCTTGGATGTCGAACTGGACCTACATGGATCCGGAGCATGTCGTTCTCGACAAGCCGTATCATTTCCAAGGCTGGTATGCCGAGTGCTCTTACCTCCTCCTGGGTGGCAAGCAGACCTACGACTCGGGTAGCGCCAAGTTCAACCGTGTTCGTCCTGGCCGCAGCTGGGGTGACTTGGAACTTGCACTCAAGTATGAGTTCCTTGATATGAACGACTACGAAGGTCGCGCTCTCAACCAAGCCGTTTTTGGCGGTTCTGCCGAACTCTATGGCGCTGGCCTCAATTTCTACCTTGGAAAGAACACCAAGATCGCCCTCAACTACCAGTATGTCAACAACGACCGTTATGCCAACGGCAAGGGCAAACTCATCTGTGGTCTTGATGCTGCCGGTAATCCTACCAACAACTTCGCCAATGTGGACGCTGCCGCTGGTGATGCCGGTGTCAACTATCACATGCTGCTGGCCCGTTTCCAGGTTGCTTTCTAAACAAACTCATTGTCTAACTACAAAAAAGGAATTAATATGAAAAAGATATTGTTTGCGGCATTAGCCCTGCTCGTTGTGATGGCTTCCTGCGTTAAGGACGAACCATACTATGGAATTACTGTTTCGGGCCTTTCATTTACCCCTAAAGCCATGACCGATGTCAATGACGTGACGGTTACGGCCAACATCGCCAGTTTCTATGATACGAAAGCCACCTTGTGCTATATCCTGGATGAAACTGACAAGATCAATGAAGTCCCCATGACCTTGGATGAGGCTACCAAGCTTTACACCGCAGTGATCCCGGCCCAACCCAACGACACCAAGGTGGTGTTCTACGTCAAGGCCGTTTCTGAAAAGATGGAAGTGACCTCTGAATCCAAAGATTACACCGTCGGTGCCGTCCCTCCGGATTTCAGCGTGATCGTCTTGAATGAATTGAATGGTACCGATAAGTTCATCGAACTTTACAACATGGGTGATATGGACCTGCCGTTGAGAGGCATGTACATCGAAAAGGATGCCAAGAAGATCGTCTGGACGGCCGATGAAAACGTCATCGCCCCTGCCCACGGCATTCTCCTGCTGTATAGCTCTGATGTTACTGGTGAAGGCGACGCTCATGAAGGTTATACCGAGAACTTGATCTTCAACAGCGGCTTGTCGCCCAAGAAGACCTTGAAGATCGAACTCTTCCTGCCCGATGGAGAGAGCAGAGATGTGTTCACCAGAGGTTTGGACGAAAACTGGGGAACGACCATCAGCGATGTGTCGCCCAATTCCTACGCCCGCACCCCCGACGGTGGCGAGTGGAAACTGGCCGAACCGACTCCTGGTACTGCCAATCCTGCTACGGGTGATCCCATCCCGCAAGACTAATTTAGGTAAGGGCGGGCCTTCGAGCCCGCCCTCTTTTAATCAATAAATCAATAACCCCTTAAATCTCTATAAATCTTCCAATGGCAAAAGAAGAAATGAAAATCGGCGAAGTGTCGAAGCCGAGATTTGAGTTCCGCTCCTTCGGACAGTGCTTCTGCGAGGCCCACAAACGCATGGCCCGCCTTTCCGCACCCGTCCCCGAGAAGGTTTGGGAGCGCCTCAGCGACGAGATCTACATCATCTCCCGCAAGAACGACATCAACAACACCAAGATCCGTGACGGCAAGATGGATATCAAGACTTACGTCCAAACCGTGGAAGGTCTCGAACAATGGAATCCCCTCATGAAGGGCGAGTTCCCCATCAGCCGCGAAGTGCTTGAGAAGGAAGTGTTCCCCGCCTTCATGGTGAAAGCGCCCGTCATGCGCAAGAAAACCTATACCTACAATGAATTCATGAAGATGGTGAAGGCCAATCCCGACCTGGCTGCCGTCCGCGTCCACAAGCGCCGCTTCGGCTACATGGTCAACGACACCATCTGCGAATTTGGCGAAGTGCTCATCAACGGCGCCAAGGTGGTGACCATCAACTCGGAATCCACCGAGATTGAAGACATCAAGAAGACCATCAAGGATGTGGGCCTCGAAGGCGTTGAGAACATCAACTACCTGCAGGCCATCAAGCGTGTCATCGGCATGTCCGACAAGCCGCTGGCCAATGAATGACATTCGTAACCACATTGAAAACGACAGATTATGGCTCAAGAAATAGAAAAAAAGTTTTTGGTCAAGGGTGACTTCAAACCGGAAGCCTTCAAGGCGACCCGCATCACCCAAGGTTACCTCTCCAGCGTGCCGGAACGTACCGTCCGCGTGAGAGTGAAGGGCGAGAAGGGATTCATCACCATCAAGGGCATCGGCAACGCCTCTGGCGCCGCCCGCTTTGAATGGGAGAAGGAGATTCCTGTGGACGAAGTCCAGTCGCTCCTCGAGATCTGCGAACCGGGTGTCATTGACAAGACCCGCTATCTGGTCAAGAACACCGACGGCAAACACACCTGGGAAGTCGACGAGTTTTACGGTGACAACGACGGCCTGACCGTCGCCGAGATCGAGCTCACCGACGAGAACGAACCCTTCGACAAGCCTGCCTGGCTTGGCGAAGAGGTCACTGGCGATCCCAAGTACTTCAACTCCATGTTGATGAAAAATCCTTATAAAAACTGGAAATAAACTTTGAAGGTAGAGACGCGCTGCGCGTCTCTACCTCTCTACCTTTCTAAACGCTCAACTATCAACACTCAACTATGGCTTTCGACCCCTTAGACATGAACAATTACAAGGTGGAAAAACTGCCCAAGATGCAGAAATCCTCCTTTGAGAAATGGATGGCCCGCCTGGGCGGACCGCTCGCCTTGATCGCTTTCGTGCTGCTCTATTGGTTTGTCCCGATCGGGTTTATCGACAACCTTAACCCAGAGATGCTGACGGCCAAGGCACTGAAACGCGCCAACGAGATCGGCATGGATGCCTTCATCCGATCCAACTATGCGATGTTCGCCATCTTCATCGCCAGCCTTATCCTTTGGATGACTGAGGCCATTCCCAACTACCTCACTTCATTGCTCTTGATCTTTGCCACGGTAATATGCAATGTCACCACGCAAAAAGAGGCCCTTGCGCAATTGGGACATCCGGTCATGTGGCTCAACATCCTGTCGTTTGTCCTGGCCAGCATGTTGGTCAAGACCCAGTTTGCGAAGCGATTAGCCCTGGCCTTTGTGATCAAGTTCGGCAAAAGCGCCAAAGGGGTCCTCTGGAGCTTCCTGATCATCAACCTGGTGTTGTCGGCCTTCATCTCTGCCACCACCGTCAAGGCAACCATCATGCTCCCGATCTTCATGACGGTGTGTGCCATCTACGGTGCCACCGGCGACCATCGCAACAACTTCGGGCGAAACCTCGTCATCCAAAACCTGTTCCAGGTGAATGTCGGTGCCAATGCGTTCTATACCGGCAGTGGCGCTCACCTGTTGGCGATCTCGTTGATTGCCGGTTTCCTGGGTAGTTGCGACTTCGGCTATTCCGACTGGCTGGTGGCCGTGGGCCCCATGAGTGTCTTGATCCTGGTGGTCGGCCTGCTGCTGGGGATGTATCTCTTCTTCCCCATGAAGAAAGAGGAGCAGAAGCCCCAGATCGACGGCGGTTTGGATCGCCTGAAGAAGGAACTCGATGCCATGGGCAAGATGAAAGCGGAAGAATACAAGGCGGTGGGTATCTTCGTGTTGGTGCTCTTCCTGTGGGTCACCAAGGGGACCTTCCATAACATCGACGAGACCATCGTGGCCTTGTTGGGCGCCGTCCTCGCCCTGCTTCCCGGCATCGGCGTGGTGAAGTGGAACGACGTGGACATCCCCTGGCATCTGATGCTCTTCTCGGCCGGTGCCTATACCCTCGGCTCCGGTCTCAACGCCACCGACTTGCCCAACACCATGGTCAACGCGGGCTTCGACAGCCTCGGCATCACCTCCAACACGCCTTTCTGGGTGCTCTATGTGATCCTGACCTTCCTGATGATGTATTCTGGCTTGGTCTTCCAAAGCAAGACCATCCGCACCATGGTCTTCGTGCCCATTGCCCTGGGCGTGGAGTCCCGCTTCGGCTTCCCGGCCATGAGCCTGGCCTTGCCGGTGGCCATGCTCATCGAGCACTGCTATGTGTTGCCCTTCAACAGCAAACCGGCGGCATTGCTCTATAACACCAACATGTACAGCCAGACCGACGCCTTCAAGTTCGGCATCACCATGATGACTTTCTCGTGGATCTTGATCCTGATCTGGGGCGAGACGGTGCTCAAGTGGCTGGGCATTACGCCTGGATTGTTCATCTGAATGCATGGGATATGATTGATATTCAGACCAAGATACACGACAAGTTCGCCATCGAGTTCAAGGTGGGATTCAGCGGACGGGAAGACGTCAAAGACGAGCGTTTTGACGTCAATACGTGGATATTTGTCCCTAACGGATTGGATATCAACAAGAACACTTACAGCAAAGACCGTTTCTACACCGACATGAAGTCGAACGTGCGGCTCATCACGCCTTCGTTTGCCTTGGCCGATATGGTAGGGGAGGCAGCCGTGCCTTTCCGGAACCTGAAACAGGCGGTGACGGATCTGGTGGCCGAGCTTTCCCCGGAGCATCGCAGCGAGTTCGAATTCCAGCTGAAGCTGTTCGGGTCGATTTTCAAGAGCTCGATCAGAGACGCCTCCAGCGTGATTGTCAAGAACCTCTCCGACACGTTGAGCTATGAACGTTGCGCTGCCTTTGCTGCCGACGTGCGCAGGGTGTTGTCGGCGTTCCGGGGGCTGCTCCCCCTGATGGAGGGCCTGCCGGAGGAGTTGACCTCGAAGCTGGCCTTTGCCGACGAGTTCATGAGCCATCAGGTGGAGATCCGTGCCTTGCGTACCATCCGAACCATGGATCAGCAGAACAACCCAGCGCTGGAGTCGGCGCGAAAGGAGTTGGAGCAACTCTTCGTGGCCGAAGAGACCTACAAGATCAAGCAGGGTTACAGCCATGCGGTCATCGGCGACGAGAAGAACAACCGGGAGCTGGTGTACCGTCACAGCTTGCTGAAAAAATACATCGAGAGCGCCTTGTTCCTGAAGGTGGATACCACCCAGGACGGCAAGGCGGTCAAGCAGATCTCCTTCAGCCTGGCAGCGGGGTTGGCGATGATGGTCTCGATGCTGGTGACCCTGCCTTTCCAGAAGTACTTGGGCAACTATCCTTCGCTGATCTTCATCATCCTGATCGTGATCTACATGCTCAAGGACCGCATCAAGGAACTCACCCGTTGGCTGTTTGCCTACCAGCTGAAGGACAAGTACTACGACAACAAGACGGTGGCGCGTATCAAGGACCGCACGGTGGGATGGATCAAGGAAGGCATGGACTTCATTACCGACGACAAGGTGCCTTCCGAGGTGATGGCACTCCGCGGACGCTCCACCCTGGAAGCGGACAATGCCTTCCTGGAGGAGAAAATCATCCTGTACCGCAAGAAGGTGGAGGTGGACCAGGGCTTGCTCAAGAACCACTACAACTACGACTTCAAGGGCATCAACGACATCATGCGGTATCACATCAACTTCCTGACCAAGAAGATGGACAACCCCGAGTCGCAGGTGCATTGTCTCGACGAGGAGCACCGGCTGCATACCCTGGTGGCCGACCGCGTCTATACCTTGTTTTTTGTGCTGCAGTTCAAATGGGCCGATCAGGTCGAATACAAGGTGTTCCGTGTGGTTGTCAATAGAAACGGCATTCTCGAAATCAACGCAAAATAACCATGAAAACTGACAAAACAACCGTCCTTGCCGAGATCCGACGTTACGTCATCATCACCCTTGCCTTGTTGATGATGGCCTTTGGCTGGACGGGCTTCCTGATTCCCCACCATGTGCTGGGCGGGGGGGTGAGCGGTATCGCCACCTTGATCTTCTACGCCACGGGCCTCTCCACGGGTATCTCCGTATTCGTGATCAACGGCATCCTGGTGCTGATCTCACTGAAGGTGTTGGGGCCGTCGTTCGGTATCAAGACGGTGTATTCCATCATCATGGCCTCGGTGTTTTTCTCGATCCTGCAACATTACATCACCGATCCGATCCTGGCCGGGGAGATGAAGCCCTTGGTGGACGACAAGTTCCTTTCGTCCTTGATCGGCGGCGCCTTGGCGGGCACGGCCATCGGCATTGCCTTCACCCAGGGCGGCAGCACGGGAGGCACCGACATTGTGGCCATGATGGTGTGCAAGTACCGCAACATCTCGCAGGGCAAGGTGATCCTCTTCCTCGACGTGATCATCATTGCCTGTTCCTATTTTGTGGTGGAGACGGACAAGATCCAGACCATCATCTACGGCTTTGTGGTGATGGGCGTGTGCAGCTATTGCATCGACCTGGTGCTGACGGGTAACAAACAGACGGTGCAGGCCTTCATCTTCACTTCCGTGCCCGAGAAGGTGGCCGCACGCATCGGCAACGAGATGCAACGGGGCGTCACCTTGATCAAGGGTACAGGGTGGTACACCAAACGCGAGGGCGACATCCTGATGGTGGTCACCCACAAGCGCGAGTCGCAGCAGATCCTCCGCATCGTGAAGGAGGAAGACCCCAAGGCCTTCATGACCATGAACACGGTGATGGGCGCCTACGGGAAAGGCTTTGAAGTAATTAAGAACTAAATTTTTATATCATGAAACGCATTTTTGTATTGTTTTCATTAGGGATGTTGTTGCTGGCATCGGCTTGCGACAACAACGCAAAGCAAGAAAAGGAAACCAAGGCCGTGAACGAACCGCAGCAAGCCCCCGCCGAGACGGTGGCTTCCCTGGCGCAAGCACAGGATTATTTCCTGTGGAACGAAGAGAAACCCGCCATCAAGGGTGAGATCAAAGACGGCTCCGTATGGCTGACTTTTGACAAGGAACAGGTTGTTTATCAAACGACCAATGACGAAGAAATGTACCGCTTGCCCGACTGGCCGGTGGAGGTGGAAGGGCTGCTGGGAGAACCCCAAGGCCTCTGCATCGCCGATATCGGACAGGATTTCAATCCCATCCTCTGTGTGCTGCTGCCTGATGGCAAGGTGCAGATTCTGAGCCTGTGGAACAGCATGGTGACCGGTGACCTTAACGCGACCTTGATGCCTTTCGAAGGCATGGTGGGTCTTGAGGCGGGTCCCGGAGGCGAGTTTGAGACCGAGGACGGCGAAATCGGTTACGAATACATGACCATCTATGCGGTGGATGACCAGGGCGGCAAGAATGAGATCCCCCTGTATCTGCTGGAACACAATCTCGAATACAGTGAGGACCATGATGTGCTGGTGTATCGCTTGCACCTGAGTGAGGATTGGAAGATGATGTATGTGGTTGATGACCGTGCGCACAACAGGACGGAGGAGGAACGAGGCCGTTTCTGGGAGATCGAATCCGACTGGGACAACATGGTGTTCCGCTTCGGGTATGAGCTGACGGAAGGATTTGTGTATTCCGAGAATGGAGTCAAGGGGACTGAGGAGAATGCCAAAGGCGTTTTCGAGATTCGCCAGAACGAAGGGGAGTGGGATGATTTTTACGTCATTCCGATCGA